>Ga0102951_1000721_pt1 | contig 12029 bp, 9 predicted proteins | sample SalPonA_B_H2O_MG_FD_78507 | JGI IMG/M metagenome (GOLD analysis project Ga0102951, IMG submission 78507) | Water microbial communities from South San Francisco under conditions of wetland restoration - Salt Pond MetaG R2A_B_H2O_MG | ecosystem: Environmental > Aquatic > Non-marine Saline and...
ACCGGTGATTGGGCGCCCGACTACCAAATAGGTACTACCTGCAGCGATCGCTTCAGCGGGCGTCATTATGCGACGCTGGTCACCTACTGCAGCACCCGCAGGGCGAATGCCTGGCGTTATAAGCTGAAAATCATCAGCGGCTTGAGCCCTGATCACGGCCGCCTCTTGAGCTGAACAGACCACGCCATCAAGTCCTGAACTCTCAGTCAATGCGGCAAGGCGCTTAACTTGATCAATTGGATCGATGTCTAAACCCATCTCGGCGAGATCACTGCGCTCCATACTTGTTAGCACTGTCACTGCAATCAAAGAGGTGCGCTGCGAGCCTTGACTCCGCTTCTCGATCTCGTTTCGCGCAGCCTCCATCATACGACGACCACCACTCGCATGAACATTGACCATCCAGACTCCCAATTCGGCAGCCACTCCACAAGCCTTGGCAACTGTGTTGGGGATATCATGAAACTTGAGATCTAAAAAGACATCAAAACCCAGTGCATGAAGTTTCTCAACCACGTCTGGTCCACAACGAGTGAATAGCTCCTTACCCACTTTGACACGAGAGACCGCAGGATCTAACTGTTTAGCCATCGCTAACGCGCGATCAGATTCTGGATAATCAAGAGCAACAATGACGCGTTTGTTATCTTTAATAGACACTCTATTCACCTTCTAAACCTTGGATGGGGCGGATACTACCCCATCGTTTACAACTTGGACACTGCCAAACTAAACTGCGAGCCGAATAACCACAGTGCCCGCAGCGGTAGACCGGCTTGGACATCTCGAGCTGCTGAGTAAGTGAGCGTAAATTCAACAGACTCTCACGTGCACTGGATGAACCATGCTCGATGTGCATATCAATTAAACGGTTAAATCCCTTCACCGATGGACGACTCTTCAACGCCTCTGTGATAAAAAGGCCCGCTGCAAAAACCCCCTCTTTGTCGCGCTTTAATTCAGCCAAAGCCAGCATCACACTGGTCGAGGGAGACTGTTTCATTAAGTCCTTCAAATACAGAGTTAAGCCGAGCTCATCCCCCAGAGAATCATAACAGCGCCTGAGTGAGTTGAGCGTTTCAGGTATGAATAATGGGTCTTGTTCAGCAACGCTTTGCAACGCCCTTATCGCGGATCGCCACTGCGATTTCAACATAAACACACGAGCTGAGATTAAGTTGGCTCGCACACACTTAGCATCGGTTGCAAGGGCTAACTCCAGCTCTTTCAGTGCGGCATCTAACTCACCGTTAGCGATATGATTTTGAGCAAGTTCACAGCGGTAGTGAGATAGCTCATTCACCAACTCTTTTCGATTTTTCTTAGGCAAAATATCAGCACTTTGAAGCGCCTGATGCCACTCACCCTCTTGCTCATAGAGACGAATTAACAGCACGATAGCGCGATACCTAAGCTCTGGATAATCGGTCTGCTTGGCCAGTGGCGCAGCGGCATCTTCGGCACGATCAAGTAAGCCTAGGGCAAAAAAATCACGCGCCAAAGCCAATTTCACACGTTGGCGATCATAAACAGAAAGATCGTTTCGCTTTAACATGCGTTCATGAATCTGAACGGCACGATCTATATCCCCTTTACGCCTCAATAGCTTGGCCAATGCTATGTGTGCAGGCAAATTGTCAGAGTTAACTTCGAGGGCATGAATGAAGGATTCAATCGCCTCCTCGGTTCGATTATCGATAAGGTGATCTAGACCTGAAAGATACGCGGGTGGCAGTGCTTGATTGCGACGATCTTTCCTTTTCAGTCGTCCGTTACCTAGGTACCAACCAATGGCGACGGCTATCAGGAAAAATACAAACAGCAGGTATGGGGAGTGGGCACTCATTCTGCGCCTCGTTGAACCTCACGATTCAACGTCTCAATTTGTTGCTCGGCATTACGTAGCTTGCGAGCCGAATTGAGCAATTTGGCTCGCAGTGTCAACACGCGTGCACTGGTCAACAGAATGCCGACCAACAAGCCAAAAACCATTGAGATAATCAACCAAATGGATAGGCTTGCTTCGGGTAATTTCACCCAAACCAAATCGATTTCAACCGGTGTTGTATTGTGGATGGTTAAAAGGATGCCCGTTAACAGTACAAACAGCGCAATGACAGACGTAATAAGAAGTCTAATCGTTCTCAAACTTAATACTCGTCTTTTAAACTGGCATTCACCTGCTCACGCAGCTCTTTACCGGGCTTAAAGTGAGGAACATGCTTCGCTGGCAGCGAAACTGACTCACCTGTTTTAGGGTTACGACCAACACGTGGGGCACGGTAGTGAAGTGAGAAGCTACCAAAACCACGAATTTCAATGCGCTCGCCTTCGGCTAAGGTATCAGCCATTTGAGTTAACATGATTTTCACCGCCAACTCGACATCCTTCACAGAGAGTTCCGGATGTTTGTCTATAAGGCGTTCGATCAGCTCAGACTTAGTCATACCCACTTCCTATCGATACTGAAAACAGGGTGGTTCACACCACCCTTTCAACGATCAGTCTTTTTTACCCATCTGCTCTTTGATGAGATCACCAATAGTCGTTGCGCCCGCATCCATATCTTTGGGTGCAGACTGAACGGCTTTAAGTGCCTCTTGATGCTCTTGGGCTTCAATCGCTTTGATTGACAAGAAAATCACACGATTACGGCGATCGACATTGATCACAATGGCATCAACGGTATCACCAACAGCGAGTTCTGCCGAAAGATCTTCGGTGCGTTCTCGAGCAAATTCAGCAACTTTCAATAGAGCGTTTAGACCATCAGCCACTTCTATTTCAGCCTGACGAGCATCAACGGATACAACAGTACCACTGACTTTTGAACCTTTGCCATTCATTTCAGCAAAGCTACTGAAAGGATCAGAGGCCAGTGCTTTGATACTTAATGAGATGCGCTCACGCTCTGCATCCACTTGCTGAATAACCGCTTCAACGGTATCACCCTTACTGAAACGCTTAACGGCCTCTTCACCGGGTTCATCCCAAGAGATATCGGACAGGTGCACAAGACCGTCAACACCACCATCTAAACCAATAAAGATACCGAAGTCAGTGATTGAACGGACCGTACCAGAAACCTTGTCCCCTTTGTTCGTTGACGATGCAAAGGCATTCCACGGATTTTCACGACACTGTTTAATGCCCAGAGAGATACGGCGGCGCTGTTGATCGATATCGAGAATCTGAACTTCAACCTCATCACCAACCTGAACAACTTTAGATGGGTGAATGTTGCGGTTAGTCCAATCCATTTCAGAGACGTGAACGAGACCTTCCACGCCCTCACCGATCTGTGCAAAACAGCCGTAATCAGCAAGCTTAGTCACCTTAGCCGTTACGCGCTGACCGACCGCATAATTTTCAATCGCTGTCGTCCATGGGTCTGAAGCTAACTGCTTCATGCCGAGGGACACGCGTTTACGCTCTTGATCGTAGCGCAACACTTTAACGTCAATCTCATCACCGACGTTAAGTATCTCGCTTGGGTGTTTGATACGTTTCCAAGAGATATCCGTAATGTGAAGAAGACCATCTATACCACCTAGATCGATGAAAGCACCGTAGTCGGTAAGATTCTTAACAATACCTTTAAACGTTGCGCCCTCTTCCATTTGCTCAAGCAGCTTATCGCGCTCTTCGCTGTTAGCCTCTTCGAGGATCGCGCGACGTGAAACGACAATATTGTTGCTCTTCTCATCCAATTTGACGATTTTAAGCTCTAAATCTTGATCATCGAGATGGCTAGTATCGCGCAGCGGACGAGTATCGACTAAAGAGCCCGGCAAGAAAGCGTTTATGCCATTTACCATGACGGTGAGGCCGCCACGGACTCGTCCACTGATGCGACCAGTAACCGTATCACCCGCTTCATACGCGTTTGCAAGAACGCCCCATGCCTCAGCCCGTTTAGCGCGTTCGCGTGAAAGTTTGGTCTCACCAAAACCGTCTTCTAGGGACTCAAGCGCCACTTGCACTTCATCGCCGACAGCGACTTCCAGTTCACCGGCAGCGTTTTTAAACTGATCGATAGGAATGACCCCATCTGACTTAAGCCCTGCTGTTACAACAACAAAGTCGTTTTCAATACCTACTACGGTCCCAGTAATAATGGAACCTGGTGTCATATTGACCTGTTCAAGACTCTCTTCAAACAGATCTGCAAAGCTTTCGCTCATGGTCTAAGCCTCAGTTTACAGAGTGCTAACGCAACCCTTTGTGGCGTGCTTGTTCTAGCACAGTTTTCATAACTTCATCGATAGACATTGATGTACTATCGAGAATCACGGCATCATCGGCTGGGCGAAGTGGCGCAACCGAACGATTCATGTCGCGATCATCTCGCGCACGAATATCTTCTAATATAGTTTCAAGGCTAGCACTCAACCCCTTATCTATCAACTGCTTATAACGACGATCAGCCCGCACCTCTGCTGAAGCATCCAGATAGATCTTTAAGGGCGCCTGGGGAAATACAACCGTTCCCATGTCTCTACCGTCGGCCACCAACCCAGGAGACTGTGCAAAGTCGCGTTGCCGTTTTAAGAGCGCAGAACGCACTTCAGTAATGGCGGCCACTTTCGATGCATCGTTACCGACTTGCTCTGCCCGAATAGCATGAGTGACCTCTTCACCTTCAAGCAAAATGACCACATCATCGCCCTGTTCTGATGCGACAAAACGAACATCAAGATGCTCGGCTAAGACCTGCAACGCCTCAACATCGCTAAGATCAACGCCATGATGGTTCGCAGCCAAAGCGGTTAAACGATAAAGGGCACCACTGTCCAATAAACTCCAACCGAGTTCTTGAGACAGTAAACGACAGATAGTACCTTTGCCCGAACCACTTGGCCCATCAACAGTAATGATAGGACATACATTTGCATTATTGAGTGGATCCATCCACTACTCCTCAATCAATTTAATACCGACCCTTCGTGCCTGATCGATCAGTTCAGGAAAGGCCGTACTGATCGCTCTACATCCATTAATTCGGACAGATTGATCAAAACGAAGACTTAACATCATCAGAGCTAAGGCTAGCGCTGGGTGCTCCGCAGCGTCCAATTCACATGAGTGCCATTTAGAAACGGGGGAAATAGTGACATCTGTCTGTGACATACTGATGTCGGCGCCCGCTTTAATGAATTCACCCACTGTTTTCATAAATAGAGTTTTCTGCTGCTCCGGAATTCGATCGATGCCTAAGATGGTCGATTCACTCTGAGCAGACACCATCGCTAACAGCAACAGCGGGAGATCATCCCCAACAGAGGCCAACTCAGATGAGAGGCACTCAATACCCGAAAGCTGTGAGGCTTTTACATCGAGATCAGCGACAGGCTCACCACCTGCATGGTGATTGTTATTCAGTACTATGTGCGCACCCATGCGCTCAAGCAGACGTAAAGAGTGCAATCGAGTAGGGTTCGAACTGACATTTTCAATAACCAAACTCGAGTCATTTTGCAAAAGAGCCCCCACCGCGAATGCGAAGGCAAAACTTAAATCTGCTGGCACCTGAACCGAACAGGCTTTGAGCGTAACGCCCGATTCGATAAACAGTCTTCGACCCTCTCTAACCAACTGAACCCCAAAAGCATCCAATAGACGCTCAGTGTGATCTCGAGTTGTATTTGGCTCATAGACTTCTAAATCAACACCTGCACTCATGGCTGCGAGTAATAATGCACCTTTTATCTGAGCACTGGCATGACTTGGCGCATAAGTTATCGACTTAAAGGATTGCCCGCCCTTCAAAGTAATAGGTAACGAACCCATATTACTCGCTATAGAAGCGCCCATCTGGCTAAGAGGTTCGATAATCTCCTGCAAAGAGATCTTGGATAGCTGTTCGCTGCCCGTTAACGTGACATCAAAACTTTGAGCCGACAGCAAACCTAACAACATCCTCAATGACGTCATCGAGCTACCAAAATAGAGTGGTGCAGCGGGTGCTTGCAGTCCATGCAGACCCACGCCAAACACTCTAACACGACCTTGATGAGGCCCCTCAATAACGACACCCATGTCGCGAAAGATCTGAATGGTAGCCAGGGTATCTTCACTCTCAATCAACCCATCAATTTCTGACACGCCTTCAGCGATGGCTGCCAACATAATGGCACGCTGTGAGATTGAACGATCGCCTGGAACGCGTAATTCACCGCTTAAAGTGGATGTTGGAGATGAGACCAGCGTATCAATGGCATCCCCTCTGAGTTCCGCATAGCCTGCACGTTCCAACACCAAAGAGAAGTGTTCACGTGACGCTTTAGCTCGAGTAAAAATCCCCAGAAGACGTTGACTATCCCCCTGATCAACGGCATTTCTTAAATCTTGAACACCCGCCATGAAGCGATCAATCTGCTCTAGTAACTGCTCACGGTTGGCAAAACAGACGTCATGCCACATGGTTGGATCACTGGCTGCGATTCGGGTAAAGTCTCTAAAGCCTCCGGCCGCATAACGAAAAATATCTGTACTTTCCGCTTCAGCCGCTAGGGTATCTGCGAGCGAGAAGGCTAACAAATGCGGTAAATGACTGGTTGCCGCTAATACTTGATCATGGCGCTTGGGCTCCATTTGAACCACTTCAGCACCAATAGCCTGCCAGATTCGAGCAAGGGTGAGCGTCGCATTGCTGGAAGCGCCCTCTGGTGGCGTCAATATCACTTTTTTGTGGTTAAAAAGATCAACTTGCGATGCGGACACGCCACTTTTTTCAGCACCCGCTATGGGATGACCCGGAATAAACCCTGGCGGCAAACCCTCAGGCCAGATACTTTTAGCGGCCTCAAGAACATTCAGCTTTGTACTGCCGACATCGGTTAAGATAGCTTCGGGTTTGAGCCAAGGGGCGATCTGCTGCATCACCTTCTCAATCGCTTTGACCGGAACAGCCAATAGAATGAGATCTGACTGTTTTACAGCCGACTCTAGATCCGTTGCAATACCATCAACAACATTAAGAGCCAAAGCAAGATCACACTCTTCTTGGTTAAGATCAAAGCCAATCACCTCTTGAACGCTAACCAACTCTTTTGCAGCCCGAGCAAAGGAGCCGCCAATCAAACCAAGTCCGACGACTAATAAGCGCTCAGCTTTAAACGACATTAAGCAAGCGCCTCTGCTAAGGCTTTCAAGAAACGCTTATTTTCATGATCAAGGCCAATACTCACTCTAAGATGATTAGGCAGACCGTAGTTTCCGACTGGGCGAGTAATAACACCCTTTAATAGCATGGACTGGTAGATCGGCATGGCCGACTGTTCCAAGTCGATCAACACAAAGTTTCCCTGACTTGGCACAAACTTCACCCCCAATGCAGTCAGCCCTTCGAACATCTGCTTAAGACCTTGCTGATTCACCTCTTGGCTTCTTTTAAGATATTCAGAATCAGACAGCACCGCTTGCGCCGCAGCCAATGCAGCTAGGCTGACGTTAAATGGCTGGCGAACACGGTTCAACAGGTCTGTTACCGCAACCGAAGCATACGCGAAACCACAACGAAGACCTGCTAACCCCCAAGCTTTAGAGAAGGTTCGAGTCACGATTAAATTATCGTACTCATTAGCGAGCAACAGTCCGTTTGGCATGTTGCCAGCGGTCAAATATTCTGTATAGGCTTCATCCAGAACCACCATAACATGCTCAGGTACGCGCGACATAAACGCGCGGAACTCGTCTACCGAAAAGACAGTACCGGTTGGATTATTGGGATTCGCTAGGAAGATAAGGCGTGTCTTGTCAGAAATCGCATGAGCCATCGCCTCTAAATCGTGCCCATACTCTTTAGCCGGAGTCACAACAGACACAGCACAGCAAGCTTGTGTCACCAACGGGTAAACAATGAAAGCGTATTCAGAGTAGATCACCTCGTCATCTGGACGTACAAATACCCTAGCGATCAGCTCCAGTAAATCATTAGAGCCATTTCCCAGCGTCAAGCGATCTTCTGCCAAACCGAAGTGGTCCTTCAAAGTACGTTTCAGATCGGTTCCAGAAGCATCAGGATAGAGCGTCACATTTTGCAGACTATCGATAGCCGCATTAAGTGCCTTAGAACTAGGGCCCAACGGGTTTTCATTACTGGCAAGTTTGATCGATTCAGTAATACCCAGCTCTCGCTCAAGCTCTTCAATGGGTTTACCTGGTTGGTAAGGTGTTAACTTTTGAACACCCGGTACTGCTAAGGTTTTTTGATCTATAGACACGATTTTAATTCCTAAAAAACCGCTTTGGGAAACAGCCCAAGATAGTGAAAATTGCGTTCTTCTCCAACCAGGGATTGAACCTGCTCAACAGACACAGCACCTTCAAGCTCTATATACGATTGGGTTCCACCACAGATGACACGGGAAGCATCAGCTATGACTGGGTCGCCACTCTCGACAATCAAAGCCGTTTTATCATCTCCGCAAGCCGATACCGTTTGACGCCCAACCACCAAAAACGACTCATCACCATGCAGGGTCACCTCACCAACCACATTGAGCTGATGTGTAACCAACAATGACAGAACTTCAGGAAGGGTGTTAACAGACAGAACCACGTAGTGCAACGCACCTCTGGCTAAACTCGACAAAGTGTCAGTTGCACTTGAGAACGCAATGGGCTCGACCGAATGGCCGAACTGTTTCAATGCCGCCTGCTCGGTATTTAAATCTAATGTCTGAACAAACCCAACATTCATGCGGTGCTCATGCGCTAAACAGGCTGACATCACCTCTCTAAAGAGCCGGGCGATCTCTTGATCCGGGAGCGGGCCCTGATTGCGTTCCATAGCTTTACGAAGCACCTGTGCTTCCCGCTCTGGACGATAGAAAACAGGCGAGTTAGCACCAAAGTTATTTTTAATGTCTGCCACTCGTTGGGCACATTGTGCACGCTGATTCAGCAGTGCATGAATCTCTTGATCAATGTGATCAATCTCATCGCGAACCTGTGTCAGCGCCTCATCTTGAGTCAAACCGCGGTAGAGATTCTGTTGATCCATTATTAGCCTCGACGCTGTTCGAAATCAGCCATAAAGTCGATCAGAGCATCAACCGCTGTTTCCGGTACTGCGTTGTAAATACTTGCACGCATACCACCGACAGATCGATGTCCTTTTAAGTTTAATAAACCAGCTTCTTCAGATTCGCTTAGGAACGTTTTATCTAAAGCAGAGTCTGCCAGTGTAAAAGGAATATTCATAATAGAACGGTTGCGCACCGCAACAGGGTTGGCAAAGAAGTCACTACTGTCGATGGCCGCATAAAGCTTAGCGGCTTTGCGCTGGTTCAACTCAGCCATTGCCGTCAACCCGCCTTGACGTTTGATCCACTGAAACACTAATCCGGAAAGATACCAAGCAAGCGTGGGCGGCGTATTATGCATAGAGCCCTCAGCAGCATGTACGGCGTAATCGTACATGGTTGGCGTCGTACTAAGCGGATTTCCTAGTAGATCTTTACGTGCGATGACAACCGTCAAACCCGCAGGACCGATATTCTTCTGCGCGCCAGCATAGATCAAACCAAAACGTGACACATCGACAGGCGCCGACAGGATATCCGATGACATATCAGCAACCAGCGGCACGCTTCCTGTATCTGGAATGTAATCAAACTGAACCCCGCCAATGGTCTCATTGGTGGTGTAATGTAGATATTTAGCCGACGGATCAATAAATAGATCTGACTGAACAGGTGCTTCACAGAAGTTTGATGTCTCAGTCGATGCTGCGATAGAGACATCCGCGAAACGCTGCGCCTCTTTGATCGCTTTTTTCGACCAAACACCCGTATTGACGTACGAGACCTTGCCGCCTTGCGACAGGTTCATAGGCACCATGCCAAATTGGCTGGTTGCACCACCTTGAAGGAACATGACGGCGTAGTCATCGCTGATATTCATAAGATCACGCAGATCCTGTTCCGCCCCTTCAGCGACACTGACAAACTCAGCGCTACGGTGGCTCATCTCCATAATGGAGAGGCCTTTGGCATGCCAATCCAACATTTCAGATTGGGCAAGTTCTAGTACTTCAGTTGGCAGCGCTGCGGGACCAGCGCTGAAATTAAATAGACGATTCATTTATAGGGGGTTCCGAGCCTCAATTACTCTTCTTCGCTACCTTCAGAATCATCCGATTCATCTTGGCCAACTTGACTCTCTTCTGACGCGGTCGCTTCTGACGATTGGTTACCATGTTCAGTTCCATCAACCGTTTCTTCGTCCTCTTCAGGCTCTTCAATTCGAGCGATACCGATAAGGGTCTCATCATCCGCAACGCGAATGAGTCGGACACCCTGTGTATTGCGACCCAGTGAAGAGATCTCAGAAGTACGGGTGCGAACCATGGTGCCGAGGTCACTAATCAGCATAATGTCATCGCCATCGAATACCTGTACGGCACCTGCTAAACCACCATTACGTTCAGTGCACTGCATGGCAATGACACCCATACCGCCACGACCACGAATTGGGAACTCTGTGATCGCCGTCTTCTTACCATACCCCTTCTCAGAAGCCGTCAGCACCTGACCGCCCTCTTGAGGCACCATCAATGAGATAACTTTAGCGACGTCATCCAACTTAACGCCACGAACGCCGCGAGCAGTACGGCCCATTTCACGAACATCCGTTTCGTTAAAACGAATCGCTTTACCGGCCGAGGTAACGAGCATGACATCATCGCTACCGTTGGTGAGTGACGCGCCAACAAGACGGTCACCTTCAACGATATCAAGCGCAATCAGACCGGTGCTACGTGGACGAGAGAAGGCTGATAGACGTGTCTTCTTGACCGTACCATTCGCCGTGGCCATGAATACACAACGCTCATCATCAAACTCTTTTACTGGAAGAATCGTGCTGATGCGCTCACCCTCTGCCAACGGCAGAATATTGACCATGGGTCGTCCACGAGCGGTGCGGCTCGCCTGAGGAATTTCGAATACGCGCAGCCAGTAAACTTTACCGAAGTTGGTAAAACAGAGAATCGTATCGTGGCTATTAGTCACAAGCAGATGTTCGACAAAGTCCTCATCTTTCATTGCCGTCGCTGATTTGCCTTTACCCCCACGACGCTGTGCTTGATAGGCTTCCAGCGGCTGAGTCTTGGCATAACCACCGTGAGAGATTGTGACCACCATCTCCTCTTCGGTGATGAGATCGGCAATGGTCAGATCCTGCATAGATGCAGTAATTTCTGTGCGACGCTCATCAGCGTATTCTGCTACCAGCTCGTTCAACTCTTCCGTGATGACTTCCATCAAACGAACATGTGAGCCAAGAATGTCTAACAGTTCTGCAATGCGTTCAATAAGATCACGGTACTCCTCGATCAGTTTTTCGTGCTCTAGGCCGGTTAAACGGTGTAGACGTAACTCAAGAATTGCTTGTGCTTGAGCAGGTGACAGGTAATAGCTATTGTTGCGTAGACCGAACTGAGGTTCTAAACCCTCTGGACGACAGGCATCTTCACCCGCACGCTCCAGCATATCCAACACCTGACCCGGAGCCCAAGCCGTTGCAATAAGCGCCTCTTTTGCTTCTGCAGGCGTAGGTGATTTCTTAATCAGCTCAATCACCGGATCGATGTTTGCCAACGCGATGGCCAAACCTTCCAATATATGGCCACGATCACGCGCTTTACGCAGCAAGTACACCGTGCGGCGTGTTACGACTTCACGACGGTGACGAACGAAACACTCTAGAGCACTCTTTAGATCCAATAGACGCGGCTGACCATCAACCAACGCCACCATATTGATACCAAACACACTCTGAAGCTGTGTCTGCGCAAAGAGGTTATTGATGATAACGTCAGCCATTTCACCACGACGCAGCTCAATGACGATACGCATACCATCTTTGTCTGACTCATCGCGAAGTTCGCTGATGCCTTCGATCTTTTTCTCTTTAACTAGCTCAGCGATCTTTTCGATCAAGCGAGCTTTGTTGAGCTGATAAGGAATCTCGGTGATAACCAGCATAGGACGACCGTTTTTAGGGTGGTCCTCAACGTGATG
>Ga0102951_1000722_pt1 | contig 12004 bp, 9 predicted proteins | sample SalPonA_B_H2O_MG_FD_78507 | JGI IMG/M metagenome (GOLD analysis project Ga0102951, IMG submission 78507) | Water microbial communities from South San Francisco under conditions of wetland restoration - Salt Pond MetaG R2A_B_H2O_MG | ecosystem: Environmental > Aquatic > Non-marine Saline and...
GTTGATCAAATCAGCGCCTTAGGAGGTAATAACGGAATGAGTACCCGCCCTAACCAAAACGTGCCAGGCGGCCTCGAAGAGTTCTTGTATTTCCCAAGATTTATTGGTTTCGATACCATCGCAGGTGCCGAATTACGTTTGGTACATGACGTGGATTTAGGTGCAGGTGATGTTGCACTCATCGAATTCCAAGGAGGCGGTACATGGAATACCCTAGGCTTCTGGGATCCACAAAATGTAGTAAGTACCAACTGGTACAATACAGGTACGTCAAGTGTTGGAGATGCTTGGGCAGGTGCACAAGGACAAATGAGTTCTTCGTGGCCATTATCTACTTGGAATTTCTCTGCAGCGCCGTTAATTCTTCGCGCTCGTATGAAATCTGGAACGGGTAATAGAGACGGTTGGAATTTGGATAAGGTAGAAGTATACATTCCACCACAAAACAGCGCCGCTCCTATCGACGTTACGACGGTGGAATACCTACCCGTACCTGATCAAAACAATCACCTGAAAACCCTCATTAAAAATACGGGTGCGAAGGTATTAGATAGCTGTCTTGTTGAATACAGTACGGATGGAGGAACGACATGGTCTAACCCGGAGCAGGTTGTTTTCAATCCGCCATTGGTTCCAAGAAAAACAGCTTGGTACGAATTCACTCAAGATTGGGTGAACCCAACTAGTGGGCTATATAATGTCTGTATTCGTACATCACGCCCAGACAGCAAGCCTGATAATGATCCAAGTGACGATCAAATTTGTGCAGATATCACTGTATTGGATAAAATAGTCATGTCGGTGGATAGCTCGTACTGTAATGACTTCGATGATCCTTCATTGACGCCGTGGTTGACATTGAATGCATTCGTGAAAGACGGACTTACTGCATGGGAAAAAGGAACGCCTGCAGTTGCACCTCTAGTCAGTGCGAACAGTGGGTCTAATGCATGGATGACCGATTTGGACTCTAATTACAAAAAACGTGATTCCTCTGCCCTTTACACGCCTGTATTCCGTCTAGATTCGGGCCAGACGTATACCTATGAATTCATGCACGCCTTCTCTACAGAGATTTACCATGACGGCGGTACAGTAGATGTAACTTTTGACGGAGGTATTACATGGCATACCGTGGGGACTAATCTCTACGGTGCCACATGGTTCAATACCAGTTTTGTGACCTCACTAGATGTTTTCAAACCTGGCTGGACTGGATTGAGCAACGGGTGGCAGCAAGCTAAACTTAACCTTGCTGTGGATACAGCCCGGAACGCCATCTTTAGATTCCGCTTTGGATCAGATGAAACCATTAACAAAGCCGGTTGGGCCATTGATGATTTCTGTTTCTACAAGACCAGCGATGACACAAAAATATTCGTCATTGGTCAAGAAGAATTGGAACACAATATAGGCGTAGGAAATATACATCCGAACCCTACCTCAGGTGTTGCCCAGTTGCCTATCAGCTTCCAGAGTGATGCGGACGTATTTATTACTGTACGTAACACTCAAGGTCAAGTGCTTCACCAACGTACTGCGCACGGAACCTCGGGCATCCAGACGTTCACCATTGAAACTTCATCGTGGGCTGCAGGTATGTATTTAGTTGAGACCGTAACGCCTTTAGGAACGGATGTTCAACGATTGATTGTAGAATAATACTAGAATAAACTCTTTTTTTTCACCCTCGCACTTCTTTCGAGAATGCGGGGGTGTTTTTTTTACCGCCCGTTTGTCACATAAAGCACTGATTATGAGACAATATTTCATGTTATTAGTGTAATCCTAGACGAATTGTCACTACAAAACGGTAAACCACTCATTGGAACGCCTTTTGAAAAGTAGTATACGAAATACCCAAGCCTTATGAATATCGAAAAATTTACAACGAAGAGTCAAAGCGTAATTGCCAAGGCCCAATTCTTGGCCACGGATAAAAAACATTCACAAGTTGAAGGAGTACACCTTTTATTAAGTCTGCTTGAAGAAGACAATAGTGTCCTCCCCTATGTAGCTCAGCAAGGTGAAATAGCTTTAGATCGATTAAAAACTGCATTGAAGGCAGCATACCACGGTTTACCAACGCAGCCCACCTCAGGTGAAACCTATATGGGTCGTGACGCTGCGTTTATTTTACAAAAAGCGGTGCAAGTTGCAGAAGGCATGAAAGACGAATACGTTGCCACAGAACATTTGCTTTTGGGACTTCTTGAAGACAAAGGAAATGCAGGAAAGATGCTCGAAGATGCCGGCTTTAATAAGAAATTGGTGCAAACTGCTGTCGAAAGTTTGCGAAGAGGACGTTCTGCAAGCAGTTCTGGCGCTGAAAATACTTACAATAGCCTTGATAAATACGCGAAGAACCTCAATAAAATGGCTGAAGAAGGAAAATTGGACCCTGTCATTGGCCGAGGTGATGAAATACGTCGCGTCTTGCAAATTCTGTCGCGTAGGACAAAGAACAACCCTATCCTCGTTGGAGAACCGGGTGTGGGTAAAACGGCTATTGCTGAAGGTTTAGCGCAGCGCATTTTAAATGGCGATGCACCGGAAAACCTGAAGGATAAAACGGTCTACAGCCTAGATATGGGCGCACTCATTGCGGGTGCGAAGTACAAGGGCGAATTTGAGGAACGTTTAAAAGCTGTGATCAAAGAGGTCACCCAAAGTGCCGGTAACATCTTACTGTTCATCGATGAAATTCATACACTCGTTGGTGCAGGTAAGGGCGAAGGTGCTATGGATGCGGCAAATATTTTAAAGCCAGCGCTAGCGCGCGGGGAGCTTCGTGCTATCGGCGCCACCACCCTAGATGAATTCCAAAAGTATTTTGAAAAGGATAAAGCGCTGGAACGGCGTTTTCAAAAGGTACTCGTCGAAGAACCGGATCAAGAAAGTAGCATTAGCATATTGCGTGGGATCAAAGAAAAATACGAGACACACCACAAGGTTCGCATTAAGGACGAGGCTGTGATCAGTGCCGTTGAATTGAGCACGCGTTACATCAGCGACCGATTCTTACCGGACAAAGCCATTGATTTAATGGACGAAGCAGCGGCGAAGATTCGAATGGAGATTAATTCGAAGCCGGAAGACTTGGATATTCTAGACCGAAAAATTCTTCAGCTTGAGATTGAACAAGAAGGGATTAAACGGGAGGATGACAAGAAAAAATTGGCCGCTATTAAATCGGAATTAGGTGATTTATACGAGCAACGTGATGCGCTTAGTGCCGTTTGGGAAGGTGAAAAAAATAGAGCCGAAAAGATTCAAGAAATCAAGGAACGCTTGGAACAATTGCGCTTGGAAGCTGAAAAAGAAGAGCGCTCCGGGAACTACGGACGGGTGGCAGAGATTCGGTACGGTTTGATGCAAGATGCCGAAAAGGAATTGGAATCGGCTGAAGAAGCCATGGAACGTAGCGAACGAACCATGATCAAAGAAGAGGTCACTGCGGAGGATATTGCTGAAGTTGTGAGTCGTTGGACGGGCATACCGGTGCAGAAAATGCTAGAAAGTGAACGCATGAAACTATTGCGCATGGAAGAGCAGCTGCACAAACGTGTGATTGGTCAAAATGCTGCCATAAAAAGCGTTAGTGATGCCATACGACGCTCTCGCGCAGGCTTGGGAGACCCCAATAAACCCATTGGCAGCTTCTTATTCTTAGGGACTACCGGCGTTGGCAAAACGGAATTGGCGAAGGCATTGGCCCAGTATTTATTCAATGATGAGGGTGCATTGACGCGAATCGACATGAGTGAATACCAGGAGAAGCACAGCGTTAGCAGGCTCATTGGTGCGCCTCCAGGATATGTAGGCTACGACGAAGGCGGTCAACTTACTGAAGCGGTGCGTCGCATGCCCTATAGCGTCGTACTCCTGGATGAGATTGAGAAGGCACATCCTGATATGTTTAACATACTGCTTCAGATGCTTGACGACGGTCGTTTAACAGACAATAAAGGCCGTACAGTGAATTTCAAAAATACCCTAGTCATCATGACCAGTAACATAGGTTCTGCCGTTATTAATGAGGCCATGGACCAGTGGGAAGGGGCACACTATGGAGATTTAATGGACCGATTAAAACCAGAACTCCTAGGGATGCTGCAGCAAGTAGTAAGACCCGAATTCTTAAATAGAATAGATGAAGTATCGGTCTTTAGTCCTCTTGATAGGTCCGAAATGAATCGTATTGTGCATTTACAATTGGACCTCGTTAAAGAGCGACTTGCAGAACAAAACATTACCCTTGAAGCCTCCCGCGAGGCGGTGGAATACCTTGGCAAAATTGGATTTGATCCGCAATACGGGGCAAGGCCAGTGAAAAGGGCGATACAAAATGAAGTCCTCAATGCACTTTCACGATCGCTTATTGCTGGTGATGTAAAACCCGATGATGTTATTTTACTGGATGTATTTGAAGGTACCGTCGTTTTTAGAAACGTAGAATTACCTAGCGCGACCTAAAGCCGATGGAGAAGCATGGAACTAACAAAAAGGAACGCCTCTTGGCGGTCCTTTTTGCTAGCGGTAAATTTTGCGGCTGTTGAGCCAATTCGTCCACTTACGCTGATTGACCAGGTGTCCTGCGTAATTGCGCGCAAAAGCATGGTAACCCGGCTGATCGGGGTCCGCACACATAAAGATATAATCGTGCTCTGGCGCTTCTAACACGGCTAAAAGTGCGGCCTTTTCAGGAACACAAATGGGTCCGGGCGGTAAGCCTACATTTTTGTAGGTGTTGTATGGAGAGTCGATGGTTAAATCTTTGCGTAGAACACGTTGGACGACTGCGTCAGGCTTCTCTTGTTGTATTGCATAGATTACTGTGGGATCCGCCTGCAACTTCATTCCTGTAGCTAATCGGTTCAAATACAAGCGTGCTACTTTTGGACGATCGTCGGCTTTACTGCTTTCTTTCATCACGATGGAAGCTAATGTACTCACCTCCCCTGGTGTTAAGCCCAATTCTTTCGCCTGCCTAATGCGTGAAGGTGTCCAGAAAGAAATGGTATTCTGATAGAGCTTATTAGCGACAGTCTCTGCACTAGCATTCCAATAAAACTCATAGGTGTCGGGTAAAAAGGCACCTTGTTTTAAAGGGCCCTCCCATCCTTCCATCGGTGCTTGTAATGCCGCATATAGAGACGCCGCATCGGAGAGGAGCTGAGGACTTAGTTGGTCCGCGAGATCATGAAGATCCTTCGCACTGTTGAAACTTACTTTCACCGGCGTTTGCAGTCCCGCTTTCAACATATTCACAATTCCATTGCTGCTCATGCCCTCTTCAATGAAGTAATGTCCTGTTTTCAAGGTATCTAACCCTTTCTTCTTGCCGATCAGATAAAATCCTTCCGGCTGCAGCAATAAGCCCGATTCAAACCACTCCTCATAGACCGTTTCCAGCGTTGTGCCCGGGGCAACGTATAATTCGTAGGGAGCCAATTCAGGATTTACATTTGCTTCGAAAACAGCATTGTAGCCTTTCCAAACCAATAAAAGCAATAGACCCGGAATGACCACGCCAACGGTAATAACCATGAGTTTTCTCATGAAACTAATTTTTGAAAGAGTTGTGCATTATGATGGGCGCCGTTCAACCATACCCAATCTTCTAAAGTCCCAACGGTGCGGTATCCGCTTTGTTCGAACAATTGTATAGAAGCTTCATTATTTGCCGGGGCGTGAGCGTACACGCTGTGTAACCCTAGCGTTTTGAAGCAATAGGATTCAAAGGCCTGAAGTACCATTTTACCCAGTCCTTTGCCACGAAAAGCTTGGGAAAGTACAATGCCAATACCAGCCTTACGTGCGACGGGATCGTAATCAAAAAGATCAACGGCACCGGCAGTTTCGCCGTTGTAGACAAAGAGCAAGCGCAATTGACCGTCGCGCTGTAAATTTCCGGGCTGTGCCGCAAGATAGTCGGCTAAAACAGCCTTACTCCAAGGCTCTTTACTTATGCCAAGGTACCATAACGTAGCATCGTTTTCTACACCATACAACCACTGAAGATCTTCTGGTTCTGGCGCACGTAAATACCCCAAATCGTTAACGGTAATCATAACTGTAATTTTCCTTTAAATACTTGAACGGCCGGTCCGGTGAGTACCACATCCGTGAAAGGTCCACGCCCTTTAAAATCTACCGTCAATATTCCGCCTTGCGCATAAATCGTCACTGGAGCTGAAGGAACCCAGCCCTGTGCGACCGCAACCATAGCTGCAGCGGTTGCTCCAGTGCCACAAGCTAATGTCTCGTTCTCTACCCCACGTTCAAAGGTGCGGATTGAGAGTTCCCCTTCGCATGCCTGAATGAAATTCACATTCACACCCTCAGGGCCATATGCATGGCGTATAGGACGGGCTGTAGCTACAAAATCTGCACCCGGTGTTCTATTCTCGACGTGATGAGGTGAACCTGTATCTATATAAAACCCCTGGTTCCGTTCAACCACGGCAGGCGCATCTATCATGCTTAATGCTACGGTCGTCTTTGACACGACCGCAGAATGTGGACCATCGATGGCGTGGAAATACAAGGTGCCCTCAGCGGCAATACCCAAATCCACAGCGAACCTAGCAATACATCTTCCACCATTTCCGCACATTGTACTTTCATTGCCGTCGGAATTGAAGTACTGCATGTAGAAATGGTCGCTGCGCGCTCTTGGCGCTTCAAGCAACATCAAGCCGTCTGCACCCACGCCATAGTGGCGGTGACACCACTGTGCAATGGTAGACGCATCCAACGAAAGAGCACCGGAGCGATTATCAATGAGAATGAAATCGTTTCCAGCACCGTGGTATTTGTAAAATTCTTGGTCAGCCATCCCTAAGGGTGTTAAAAGGCGTTAAAGTTATGCGTTTCGATGAGGTATGTGCGTTGATTTGGTGTACAATTTGAAGGTACGAAGGAAACTAGAATCTAACGAATCAACCTTATGAAAGCAATTTTGAATACCGTCAGTCGTCCCATACTCTTCGCTGCTCTAGGCGGTTTAGTGGCCTTAGGAGGTGCACAAAGTCTCGGCTGGACGGGGAAAACCGTGATTATTGAGGAGAATAATCAACGTACGGCCCAAGTGAATTGGACCTCAAACCGTCCAATGCCAGCGGCACCTACAGATTTTGTAGCGGCAGCGGAACGAACCGTTGAAGCAGTAGTGCACGTCAAGACAACCGCCGAACGCGTTCAGAATTTTTATAATCCATTCAATGACCTGTTCTTTGGACGCCCCTCTACCCCACAAAAATTTGAAGTGGAAGGATCGGGCTCAGGGGTTATTCTAACGGAAGATGGCTACATCGTAACGAACAACCATGTCATTAAGGACGCGAAGAAGATCATTGTAACTACCTCTAATAATGATGAATACGAAGCGCGATTGATTGGAACAGACCCTACCACAGATATTGCACTATTAAAGATCGAGGGAAGTGCATTGACAAAAGTATTTGTGGCAAATTCTGACGAGGTTCGTTTGGGACAGTGGGTCCTCGCTGTGGGCAACCCCTTTAATCTTACTTCCACCGTAACTGCCGGCATCATTTCCGCCAAAGGCCGTGACATTAATATAATCGACGAGCAAAGTGCCATAGAAAGCTTCTTGCAAACCGATGCCGCGGTTAATCCAGGGAATTCTGGAGGGGCATTAGTCAATACTGCAGGTGAACTGGTAGGAATCAATACAGCCATTTCCTCGCGCAGCGGCACTTTTGAAGGCTACAGCTTCGCGGTACCCGCCAATCTCATGATGAAGGTGGTCAACGATTTAAAAGAGTACGGCCGCGTCCAACGCGCATTTATTGGTATCAACTACAATGAAGTCACTGCAACCTTGAGCGAAGAATTGAACCTCAAGCTCAATAAGGGCGTTTATGTGGCCAATGTCATTGCTGGCGGCTCAGCAGATGATGCCGGTATAGAAAAAGGAGATGTCATCTTCAATGTAAACGGCAAAGCCATTACAACAGGCGCTGATCTTACCGAAGTTTTAGGACAACATCGTCCTGGAGAAAAGTTAACGGTGCTGGTGAACCGGTCCGGGAAGAACCAAACGTTCGAAGTGGTATTAAAAAATAAACTTGGTACGACAGAAATGCTCTCCAAAGACGAAGAGCTGCTCCGAAGCTTTGGCGCTGAAGTCGAAGATTTAAGCAGAGCAGATAAAAGTCGTTTAGGGCTGCGCTACGGTATAAGAGTCTCAAAAATCTTGGGTGGCCGATTTGAAAATGCAGGCATATCCGAAAATTTCATTATCGTAAAACTCAACAACGTCTATGTAGAAAATGTCGAAAGCTTTGAACGACTTGCACGCCAATTCAATCCTGGCGACGGTGTTCTTATTCAAGGATTTGAACCAAACGGCAAAGCCAATTATTATGCTTTTGAGTGGTAACCTGTTTTTAAACTCATTCTACCTCCCCCCACTGCGTGCTCTCGCAGCTGGGGGATTTTTTTTACGCCAAGGCCACCCATCAAAGTGTACATTTTACACTGTTTATAACCGAATTAAAACACTGTTTTACAGAGAATTAACAAGTACAAATAAACCTTTCCTACTCTAACGCCCTACCCTAACTTTGTGCTTAGAACCACCAAAAACTATCACATGATTGCTCAACAAGAGTATACTCAAAAAGTGGGGCTTCGTATCCAAAACGAACGCCTCGCCGTGGACGTAAGTGCCTGCGTACACGAACTCTTTTACAACAGAGGCATTGAAATCACCATGTTCCGAAACCAGCTCCGTGATAAGAGCGCAAGCCAAGTATTGGAATTGCATCAATACGCTTCGGATTTTGTTGGAAAACCCATTAGCGTTGAGGATAGCCTCGAAATGCTGCTTGCTTTAAAGCGAACGGCCATTGAGCATGCAAAGCTCGATATCGGAAGAATCACGCACGAATGGTCACAAACAGAGGATACGTCTGACCATTGGATCATGGATCACTTAGGAAGCTTCTTTAAGCCTACTACCCTAGAACCCCGCGATGTTATTCTCTTTGGCTTCGGTCGCATTGGCCGATTATTGGCTCGGGAATTGATCGTACAAGAAGGTAGCGGACATCAGCTCCGTCTGCGCGCCATAGCGGTCCGTAGCATCGATGTAGCTAGTTTGCACAAAAGAGCGTCGCTTTTAAAAATAGACTCTGTACACGGAGATTTTCCCGGCACCATAAAGGTTGACGAAGAAAACCTCGCCCTAATCATTAACGGACGTCCCGTTTATTTCATTCCTGCTCCGGACCCCACCAAAGCGGATTACACAGCCTACGGCATCAGCAAAGCCTTACTCATTGACAACTCAGGTGCCTTCCGGGACGATACTGCCCTGAGTAAACACCTAGAAGGAAAGGGCGTTGATAAGGTTTTGCTTACTGCCCCGGGTAAAGGCGTGCCCAACATTGTTCATGGTGTAAACCAAAACAATATTGGTAAAAAAGATCGCATTATCTCTGCGGCAAGTTGTACCACGAATGCAATTTCTCCAGTGCTAAAGGTCGTAAATGACCACTTTGGCATTGAACGCGGTCACCTTGAAACCATTCATGCCTATACGAACGATCAAAACCTCGTAGATAACATGCACAGCAAATACCGTCGTGGTAGAGCTGCGGCAATGAATATGGTAATCACAGAGACAGGAGCTGGCAAAGCCGTTGACAAATGCATCCCTGGCCTAGGTGAAAAGCTCACCTCTTCTGCTATTCGGGTACCTGTACCTAATGGTTCATTGGCTATTCTTAACTTACAATTAGAGCGCCCAACGGATCTAGATACATTACACAACACCATTAAGAACGCTGCTTTATCAGGCGCCTTGGTGGAGCAAATTCATTACAATACCTCAAATGAATTGGTCTCCTCTGATATTGTTGGAAATCCTTGTCCATCCATCTATGATGTGAATGCCACTCAAGTCACCGAAGATGGAAAATCTGCCGTACTCTATGTATGGTACGACAATGAATACGGCTACAGCAGACAAGTACTGCGTCTTGCAAAGCATTTTACAGGTGTGCGTCGTCCTGTATATTACTAATCACAATCAAACCTAAGTGAAATAAAGAAGGGCGCGGTGCAAATGCACCGCGCCCTTCTTTTATAGGTTGGCGATAGAGTTTGGTTTATTGCCCTTCTTCAATAATGAGCTTAAGGAGCCCTGTATTTGAATTTATACTTTCCTCAAGGCTGATCATACTTTCGGTGTTCTCTACACCCTCTACATCGTTGATTCTAAAAATCACATCTTTCGCATGGGACGCATCGCGGCAACGAATTTTACAGAAAATACCGTACTTACCAGTGGCTAAATGTGCCACAGTCACTTCAGGAATGCTTCCTAATTCTTCGATGATCCTGGGTGAGGTAGACGATCTAGAAGTGTACAGACCTACGTAAGCGATGAAACCAAAGCCTAGTTTTTCATAATCAACACTGATTGAAGTGCTTTTAATGATGCCCATTTGCTCCATCTTCTTCACTCGAACATGAATGGTCCCTGGGCTAACTAATAGATCCTTAGCTATTTCAGTAAAGGGTTTTCGTGCATCCTTTACTAAATACTCTAGAATCTGTTTATCGAGTTTATCAATCTTCATAATGAGTAACTAGGGTTTGTTAGCTCAGCTAAATTACTTGATAATCGGACACGTTAACCCTTTTTTATGCAGTTAACGTCATCAATAGTATACGGAATTGTTTCAAAATTAGTTTTATTGTTGTATTTTTGTATTCTGTCTAATAAATACTGTTATTCATTAGTTTAAATTTAATAAAAGACAACTATGACTGAATTAAGCACCACAACACCTACGCAACATGCCCTTTACACCATCAATAATCCTGAAAGCGTTATCGAAGTCTTTCTAGATGCTGAAGCTGGAACGGTCCGCGAGGTAAAGTGCTTAAATCATAACCGTTGTAAAGAATACAGCTACAGTGTTGCTGAATATTTAGATCGCTACAGCCACCATCCTGCTGGCAAAGCGATTAAAGCAGCATTAAGCGTAAAATAATCTTTCCGTTCACTCTGTTTGTATTTGGGTTAAAGTGGCGTTGATGGAAAGCAGCGCCACTTTTTTTTTACAAAAGAGGGGCGCATCTCGCTGAGATGCGCCCCTCTTTTAATTTACCCTAAAGGTTTTATTTCTTGTAGAACGGCAGCTTGACTACCTGTGCTTTGATTGGTTTATTACGAATCATCACGTAAAAGGTAGCACCTTCTTTAGACAAGGATGTAGGCACATAACCCATTCCAATATTTTTACCTGTTGACGGACTGTTGGTTCCGGAGGTAACGCGTCCGATCACCGTACCGGATTCGTCTGCGATAGGATAATCGTGTCGTGGTATCCCACGTTCCATCATCTCGAAACCTACGAGCTTATTTTCAGCACCTGCCTCTTTTTGTGCTTGAAAGAGCTCACAAGAGACAAAGTCCTTCGTGAATTTAGTAATCCAAGAGAGTCCTGCTTCAATTGGGCTCGTTGTATCGTCAATATCGTTGCCATAGAGCGCCATTCCCATTTCTAAACGAAGGGTATCTCTAGCGCCTAGTCCGGCAGGTAATAAGCCAAAGGCGCTACCTGCTTTCATGACGGCATTCCAAAGGGTCTCGGCTACTGCATTTGGCACGTACAGTTCGAAACCTCCTGCACCGGTGTACCCTGTGGCGGAAATAATCACATCATTGATTCCAGCCATGCTTCCTACGGTAAAACTGTAGTATTTAATATCCGCTAAATCAATCTCCGTTAATGTCTGCAATAGCGGGATGGCATTAGGGCCTTGTACGGCTAACAAACTATAGTCGTCGCTTTCATTGCGCAATTCTACGTCGAACTGCGGTGCGTAATGCATAAGATGGTTCCAGTCTTTCTCCATGTTTGATGCATTTACAACCAACATGAAATGCTGCGCGGAGAAGCAGTATACCAATAAATCGTCGACAATACCGCCCTGTGCATTGGGCATGCAGCTGTATTGA
>Ga0102951_1000723_pt1 | contig 11996 bp, 7 predicted proteins | sample SalPonA_B_H2O_MG_FD_78507 | JGI IMG/M metagenome (GOLD analysis project Ga0102951, IMG submission 78507) | Water microbial communities from South San Francisco under conditions of wetland restoration - Salt Pond MetaG R2A_B_H2O_MG | ecosystem: Environmental > Aquatic > Non-marine Saline and...
CTCCGGATTATAGCTGAAGAATTCATGTCCGTGGAAAGCGGCGCGTTCTTCTGGGCTTAGAGGACTGGTCGTAGAATCGGTATAAAAATCGTCCAATTCTTGTTGGAACTTCAATACTTCTATGCGTTCTGGTGTGGCCAATGGAACTAATTCTCCTACAACTTCATTCGGAACCTCGAAGCTCAAGCTGTAATGGTCTATTTTCAGGCCATCACTTGTGGCGCGTACAACGCCAACACCGCGGCATTTTCCCATGTGCGGTGAATCTAACCGTTCATTGAACCATAGCGTATTTCCTTTTCTGTACCAATGGCGTTCAAAGGCCTCAAAGGTCCAAGCGCTTTCCCTTCGGAAATAGGGTGCGGCCCAAGCTAGGAATTCTCCGGCGGTCCAATACTCACCGCCGTCGGTGCCTTGGAAGATGCTTTGTTCATTGTAAAAGGCTCCGAAATAACCAGCCGAATCTGCCGTAGCGGCAGCTAGGTGCCATTGGTCTACGAATGCATCAAGTGTTTGTTCGTCGAGATAAGAATTGCGAATTGCTTCCGCCATAAAACGGCCAAGAATTTGGTTCCCTTGATCATTTAAGTGGAGCTTATCAGATATGAATAGCCCGGGGTCAACCTGTCCGTTGTTGTCGGTGAGCCAAGGCCAGCAATCCATGAAGTAGTAGTTATATGCCTGGGTTAATTCTTCCAGACGGCTGTTTACTGCCTTGTACCTTGCCAAGTGTTCCCATCGCGAAGGCGAAGGTTTTGGTGAAAGGAGAAACACGGGAAGATTAGGGTGCGTATTCTGGATCCAATTCATAAGTTTCCATGCATCCGAATGAATATCAAATACGGCTCTTTGGTTCCCGTCTTCCTTTACATGCACGATATCATTGTCCCCTTCATAGATAACGAGGATATCTGGCTTGGTGCCCGAAATGAGCCCGTCTTTATAACGGTAAAGATCATCGAAGCATGAGCCTCCGATGCCGGCATTGACCACTTCGTATTCTGGGAAACTCTCAGCCATGTTGTCCCAGAGTCGAAAGGTGGAGCTTCCGGCAAAAACAATCCTTGTTTTTTCGTGAGGCAACTTCTCGGATGCCTTCACAATCCGACGTACTTCGCGATCGTAGTTTTGACCGCATTGCCCATAAGTGATCGGAGTGATGCAGACTGAAAGGAGAACGGTAAGGAATAGGCTCGCGCGCATGGATGAATTATTTTGCAAGAAAGATAAAGTTAAATTCTTCACAGATGTCTTGTTCCTTAAAAGGTGAATAAAGACCCTTAAGTCCTTGTTTTATGGCTTTGTCCTGTAATTGTCCGGCTAATCTCTTCATTGTAGTTGTTATTATTGTAAGCGAATAAATCGAGTGCCCTTAAAGCCTTGTATTTACAGCCGTTTCAGCCGATTTTGGTGATGGAATAGGATATATCCATTCTGTTATTTTAAACCAAACCCTTCGTTTGACGGGAGCAAACGGCTTGAAACGATGATAAAATGTATTTCTGACCTATTAAAACACAAAAGTCCTGCGAAACGGGAATTTTAGAATGAAGACACACAAAGAAATTTACTTGGGCGCTCAAAAACGGGCAGCCTCATTCGAGGAAGTTAGCGGAACAGAGGTAAAAATTGGTGCCGAGACCTTCTATAAAATAGCAAATTACGACGCCATGCGGCCCTTCTTTATGAGCATCGTTAGCCATTCGAACCATTGGATGTTTTTATCGAGTACCGGCGGCCTAACGGCGGGTAGGAAGAACAGTAACTTTGCATTGTTTCCCTATTATACCGATGATAAAATCACAGAATCCTCAGAGACGACTGGCTCAAAGACCCTTTGCTTAATCACGCAGTCGGGTAAGACGAGTCTTTGGGAGCCGTTCTCGTCAAAATATGAGGGTGTCTACAAGCTCAGCCGCAACCTGTACAAGAATTCATTCGGAAATAAAGTGAAGTTCGAGGAAGTGAATCACGACCTCGGTTTAACCTTCACTTATGAATGGAATTCAAGCGACAAGTTTGGCTTTGTGCGCAAATCGGCTTTAATCAATCACGGTAGCGTTGGTGTAACTGTCCAATTCATTGACGGGATACAAAACCTACTTCCTTATGGGGTTGAGGATGCGCTGCAAGGTGCGAGCAGTAACCTGGTAGACGCTTATAAAAAGTGCGAATTGGAAAAATCGGTCGGTTTAGGCCTCTTTTCGTTAAGTGCAATCATCGTTGATAAAGCCGAGCCAAGTGAGGCTTTGCGTTCGAACGTGGCATGGTCGCTCGGTAGACCTAATGCGATTAGGTTGCTTTCTTCAAAGCAACTGAATGCTTTTAGAAACGGCGAAATGCCGAAACAAGAAGTAGACATTAAGGCAGAGCGTGGCGCTTACATGCTTTGTGATACGGTTGAACTTCCAGCCGGTGCTGCGGAGCACTGGAGCATTTTAGCAGACGTCAATAAAGGACCTGTAGAAGTAGCCAATCTGATGGCGGCACTTGAAAATCCTGAGTCTTTACATGCGGAAGTCGCGGCCGATGTGGAAGAAGGTTCAGCACATCTCGTGGAATTGGTGGCGGCTTCAGACGGCTTGCAGCTGACGAATGATCGATTGTTAAACATCCGTCACTTCGCGAACACCATGTTCAACATTATGCGCGGTGGGATATTTGATGACAATTACACCATTGAAAAAGCGGATTTCACCAACTACATACACAAAGCAAATATTGAGGTCTACAAGAGGGTAGAGTCAACCTTAGTAGGACTTAAAGAAACCTTTACGCTTCAAACGTTAAAGGCTCTTGCTACTGAAGCAACAGACGCCGATTTTAAGCGCTTGAGTTACGAATACTTGCCGTTAAAATTCAGTCGTCGCCATGGAGATCCATCTCGACCTTGGAATAAATTTTCAATCAACACCCGCAATGAAGTTGATGGGTCGAAGATTTTAGATTACCAGGGAAACTGGCGCGATATTTTTCAGAATTGGGAGGCATTAGCGCATTCTTATCCGGAGTTCATGGAGGGAATGATTCATAAGTTCTTGAATGCTACCACATTTGATGGATACAATCCTTACCGCGTCATTAAAGACGGTTTTGATTGGGAAACCATCGAGCCGGATAACCCTTGGTCTTATATTGGTTATTGGGGTGACCATCAGATCATCTATTTACTCAAGTTCCTTGAATTCATCGAAGACTATTATCCAGGTACGTTAAAGGAATACTTCACTCAAGATCATTTTGTTTATGCGAATGTTCCTTACCGCATCAAGGAGTACTCGGACCTTTTAAAAGATCCTAAGAATACTATTGACTTTGACCACGAAGCGGAAGAGGCCATTCAAGCAAAGCGCAAAAGCCTGGGTATCGACGGTGCGTTACTGATAAACGCAGGACAAGCTATCCACAAGGTGAATTTCATCGAGAAAATCCTAGCCACAGTGCTTGCGAAGGTTTCAAACTTCATCCCGGAAGGGGGAATTTGGATGAATACGCAGCGTCCTGAATGGAACGATGCCAATAATGCCTTAGTAGGTAATGGTGTAAGTATGGTTACGCTATACTATTTGCGTCGGTTCTTAAGTTTTATGGATCAATTGCTCGCAGAGGCAAGTGGAGAAGTGAAGATTTCTTCCGAATTGGCTACCTTCTTTACCCGTGTGAAGACAACGCTCGAAGCCCATCAAAATTTATTAAACGGTTCTATTTCCGATGCCGATCGCAAGCTTGTACTTGACGGATTAGGTGAGCCAGCAAGTGACTATAGAAAACGTATTTACGAAGCTGGATTTTCAGGGAGCTATACGGCGGTTTCTATTGCAGACGTTCGTTCGTTTGCCCGAATGGCAACAGCCTACATGGAGCATTCGATAGATGCAAATAAGCGCACAGATGGTTTGTACCATGCGTACAATCTAATGACGGTGACTGAAACCGGGGTGAAGATTAGCTATTTACCAGAAATGTTGGAAGGTCAAGTTGCTGTATTGAGTTCAAAATATTTGAGCGCTCATGAAGGTACCGAGGTTTTAGATGCGTTGAAGGCTAGCGCGCTGTTCCGCAAAGATCAATACAGCTATATTCTGTATCCAAACAAAGAATTGCCCCGATTTGTCGACAAGAACTGCATTCCAGCAGCGCGTGCAGAAGCCTCAGAGCTTGTAAATGTTTTGATAGCTGACGGAAACAAAACGGTAGTACTGAGAGACCGCAATGGTCTTTACCACTTTAACGGGATGTTCAATAATGTAAACAGTTTGCATGCAGCCTTGGACGCATTGCCAGCCAACTATGCGGCCCTGGTTGCGAAGGACCGTACCTTGCTGGCAACTGTTTTTGAAGAAGTATTCGATCATAAATCATTTACCGGTCGTTCCGGAACCTTCTTTGGATATGAGGGACTGGGGTCTATTTACTGGCACATGGTCTCAAAGCTACTTCTAGCTGCTTTTGAAAACACGAACGCTGCGCTAGACGGAGATGATCCGACCCTGGTAGGTAGAATGTTCGACCATTACTTTGAGATTTTAGCAGGTATCGGCGCACACAAATCGCCTGAACTATATGGAGCCTTCCCAACAGATCCCTATTCTCATACGCCAGGAGGAAAAGGTGCGCAACAACCAGGAATGACTGGTCAAGTCAAAGAGGATTTAATTAGTCGCTTTGGCGAATTGGGCGTTCATGTCTCGGATGGCCAATTATCCTTTGTACCCAAAATACTGCGCAAAGAAGAGTTTTTAACGGCGTCAAAAACATTCAACTACATCACATTAGATAATCAGAAAGCGAGTATTGCCTTAGAAGAAGGCACACTAGCGTTCACCTATTGCCAAGTACCGGTGGTTTACCGTTTGGGTGAATCTGCGAGCATAACCGTGGTTACGGAAGCTTCGACGAGTACTATCCCAGGAACCACACTGGGTATCGAATGGACGAGGGAATTGTTCCAACGCACCGGTAAAGTAGTTCGTTTAGAAGTAAGCGTAGTTAAATAAGAATTAAGATGATACGAGGACTGAGAAATGTAGCCACAGCAGTACTCTTGGCAGCAAGCTTGTTTTCTTGTTCATCCAAAGATACACCTATGACAAAATCAAAAGCCGCCGCTGAAATTTTAGGTAACCCTGAATATAGAGCCATCTCTTTTGGAGGTTACCGCGGTAAGGAACGTGCGAAGCAACCTACCATTCCGCAGTTGAAAGAAGATTTGAAGATCATGTCTGCTATGGGCATTAAGATTTTACGCACGTACAATCTGCAATTGGCTCATGCACCGAACGTGCTAAAAGCCATTCGTGAATTGAAAAATGAGGACCCTACATTCGAAATGTACGTTATGTTGGGCGTATGGATCGATTGTTTGAATGCTTGGACCGACCATCCAGATCATTCCATCGAAGACCCAAAAAACAATGAAAGTGAGATTCAGAAAGCAGTACGTTATGCTACGGAATACCCAGATATCGTAAAGGTAATTGCAGTAGGTAATGAGGCGATGGTACATTGGGCTTCGAGCTATTTTGTTCATCCATCGGTGATTCTGAAATATGTAAATTACTTACAGGAGCTAAAGAAAGTCGGAAAATTAGCACCGGATTTGTGGATTACGTCTTCTGATAATTTTGCCTCTTGGGGCGGAGGAGAGTCGGACTATCATCTGCCTGAACTTGAGGCTCTCGTTAAAGCAGTAGATTACGTTAGTGCACATACCTATCCTTTTCACGACACACACTACAACAGCGCTTATTGGGAGAGTCCAGCCTCAGATGAAGAGGGGTATTCTGATCATGACCGAGTGCTTTCAGCCATGCAACGTGCGGCGTTTTATGCACAAGGTCAATACGAAAGTGTGAAGTCTTATGTACATGGAATTGATCCGGAAAAGCCCATACATATTGGTGAGACGGGTTGGTCTTCAGTGAGTGTAGGTTTCTATGGTAACAACGGCTCCTTTGCTGCAGATGAATACAAACAGGCGTTATACCATCAAGCTATGCGTGAATGGACGGATGCGGAAGGAATAAGCTGTTTCTATTTTGAAGCATTTGACGAGCAATGGAAAGATCCAAACCACACGGATGGATCAGAGAACCACTTTGGACTAATTACGCTGGATGGAAAGGCGAAATTCGCTTTGTGGGAGTCCGTAGATAATGGAGATTTCGAGGGTTTATTAAGAGGAGGCAATCCCATTACTAAAACCTTTGAAGGAGATACAACAGCAATGCTTCAAACGGTAAGCGCGCCTAAAAGAAGAAGATAATGAAGAAGTTCTTTACCGCACTCTTGGGACTCACGGTACTTGCAGCTTGTTCAACAAAACAAGCAGAAGAGCACGCAGATGCTAATATTGAAAATGCGTCGACTTACTTTAAGGCCATCTGTTACCATCCGGTGTCCGTTGGCGATACCTTGCGCAGCTGGGAAATGTTGGACGAGGATCTCGCCCTGATGAAAGAGGCAGGGATTACCACCATTCGAGTATATGTTCCCATTTCCGAGGAATGGGTTCTTGATAAAATAGCCGCTGCAGACATGCGTGTCATCACGAGTTTTGGTTACAACCAAGACAGTGTTTTTGATTTAATATCAGGCAATTACATTGACTATGTTGCCCAATTCAAAGCACATCCAGCCATTTACCTCTGGGAATTAGGAAATGAATATAACTACCACCCTGAGTGGTTCAACGACGATTTGAATAACTGGTACGATGCCTTAGAACAAGCAGTGGATGCCATACACGCTATTGACACCTTTCATCCAGTAACTACTGCGCATGGAGAAATTCCGGATTCCGTTGCGTTGTACAAAGGTCGCAATCTTGATATGTGGGGTTTCAACGTGTACCGTTGGGATGTACCAGGATCATTTTTTACCGATTGGGCTGCAATCAGTGATAAACCATTCTATTTCTCAGAAGTTGGGGCAGACAGCTACATGACTGTTGCCACGGATACTTTTGTAGAGGGCACAAATGAAAGCGCTCAGGCTGCTGCGGTAGCTCACATTCTAGATGAAATTTTGGCCCACGAGCATGAATATATGGGCATTACCCTCTTTTCGTTCACGGATGGTTGGTGGAAGGCTGGTAATCCAGAAACACAGGATATTGGTGGCTGGGCACCCAACAGTTCCGGGGTACCTTACGACGGCGCTCCGAATGAAGAATATTGGGGTATTGTCGATATCAACAGAGAGAAAAAAGAAGTTTTTGACGCGATTAAGCAGCGTTTTACAAATACTAACGACGAATGAAAAAATCACTTTGGTTCATCCTTTCCGTTTTGGTTATAACCAGTTGTTCCTCTAATAGCACATCGCAAATGAATGTTTTTGAAACCTCAGCTAGTGGTAGTTTATACGCTGAAAAGAAGGATTTTCAGAAATCCGAACAGCACTCAATCGTTTCAATCGATACAAAAAATAGAAAACAGACCATTATTGGTTTTGGCGGTGCTTTTACGGAGGCCACGGCTCATAACATCAATTTATTGAGCCCAGAAAATCGGTCAGAAATTATTGAAGCGTATTTCGGGGACGACGGAGCAGCGTATTCATTGACGCGCACACACATGAATTCTTGTGATTTTTCGGTTACGAACTACTCCTACACACCCGTTGAAGGTGATACGTTGCTTGAGCACTTCACCATCGATCCGGATCGTGCAGATATCCTTCCAATGATTAAAGATGCACAAGGGGTTTCAAAAGAAGGGTTTAAAATATTCGGTTCCCCATGGTCAGCAGCACCGTGGATGAAGGACAACAATAACTACGTAGGCGGTAAACTCAAAAAAGAGTATTACGATACGTGGGCCTTATTTTTCAGTAAGTACGTCGATGCGTTTCGCGCAGAAGGGGTTGATATTTGGGGTTTTACCGTTGAGAATGAGCCGCACGGTAACGGAAATAATTGGGAGAGTATGCATTACTCGCCTGAGGAAATGACCGATTTCGTCGTGAATCATTTGGGTCCGCATTTGGAGGCCGATGGTAAGGGCGATCTCATCATCATGGGGTACGATCAAAACCGCCAGGGTGTACCGGAATGGGCAGATGTCATGTACCGTGACGATACAACGAAGCGCTATTATGATGGCCTGGCTGTACATTGGTACGAGAGCACCTACGATTATTTTCCAGATATGTTGGAGTATGCACGAAATGCCGCACCTGAAAAGATCTTGCTTCAAACGGAGGCATGTGTAGATAACCAAGTCCCGGTCTGGCGCGATGATGCGTGGTATTGGCAAAAGGAGGCGACAGATTGGGGGTATTACTGGCGTGAAGAAGAAAATCGCTACCTGCATCCGAAATACGCACCAGTGAATCGTTACGCACGAGATATCATCGGGTGTCTAAACCACTGGGTTCAAGGCTGGGTAGATTGGAACATGGTATTGGATACGCAGGGTGGACCCAATTGGGCGAAAAACTGGTGTATTGCACCTATTATCGTCGATCCCGAGAAGGATGAGGTCTATTACACGCCGCTGTACTACGTTATGAAACATTTCAGTAAGCACATCCGTCCAGGAGCGCAAGTGCTGGAGGTAAGCCACACCGACGGTGACCTTATGGTAACGGCCGCTGAAAATGAAAATGGATCCATCGTTGTGGTTGTATTTAATGAAGGTGAATTGCCACGAAGTTTTGATTTGAATATTGACGGAACAGCAAGAATGATTGCCATTGATGCGCAAGCCCTTCAAACCATAGTAATAGAACCTAAAGACATATGATATGAGTGAAGTAGGAGCAACAAAAGTCCCAATGGGCCAAAAGATCGCGTTTGGTGTGGGTATGTTGGCGAATCAGATGTTTCCAGCGGCCATGAGTATTTTTATGGTTGTATTGGTCCAAGATTTAGGTTTTCCTGGATGGATGTGGGGTGTAATCTTTTTCGCGCCTCGTGCCTTTGATGCCATTTTAGATCCCATCATGGGATTCATTTCAGATAATACGCGTTCACGCTGGGGACGACGAAGAAAATACGTATTCACAGGTGCCCTGTTAATGGGGGTATCCTTCATCTTATTGTGGCAAGTCTACCGTGAAAATACGTTGTCCTACAACTTCACGTATTTCATGCTTTGGTCGTTTGTATTCTATTTAGGCCTTACCATTTTTGGCGTGCCCTACGTGAGTATGGGCTATGAGATGAGTAACGACTTTCATGAGCGCACGACCGTTATGGCCATATCACAATGGATTGGTCAGTGGGCTTGGGTCATTGCGCCCTGGTTTTGGGTCATTATGTACGACCCTGAATGGTTCCCATCAGGAGATGTTGCTACACGAACCTTAGCGGTATGGGTAGGTATAGTCTTTACCATTTGTGCAATGGTGCCCGCAATTTTCATCAAAGGTGAATCTACTTTAGACCGGACAGATTACGAGTCGCTGAGTCTTGGAAATATCATTCGTAGCTTGGGTAGTATCCGACGCAGCTTCGTTGAAGCGTTTGCGCTACCGTCATTCCGAAAACTATGCATCACGACGTTTTTAATCTTCAATGGTTTTAATACTATCGCGAGTTTTACTTTCTTCATCATCAAGAGTCACCTTTTCAATGATGATGCATCCGCTGTGGGGGTTTGGCCTACACTTTTTGGTAGCGTAGGTGCATTGGTGACTACGTTTTTGGTAATTCCTATTGTCGCACGCATGTCAAAATCACTGGGTAAGAAGCGTGCCTTTATCATTTCGCAGAGTATTTCCATTGTCGGCTATGTTATGTTGTGGTTCCTTATGGTTCCAGGCAAACCGTACCTCTTCTTATTTGCCTTACCATTCCATTCATTCGGTATCGGTGGCTTGTTTACCATTATGATGTCTATGACGTCCGACGTTTTGGATATCGATGAGCTGAAAACGGGTAAACGCCGAGAAGGTGTTTTTGGAGCAATCTATTGGTGGATGGTCAAGCTTGGATTCGCCTTTGCAGGCGCTTTAAGTGGCTTGATATTGACATTAGTAAAGTATCAAAGCGGCGCAGTAGCGCAGCCAGAAGGTGCGGTAGACCAATTAAGAATGGTCTTTTCGGGCTTACCAATTCTATGTACGCTCATCGCTATCGCGGTCATGTGGAAGTACAATGTAGATGAGAAATACGCGAGAGAGGTCCGCGCGAAATTGGACCAACGAAATCAACCAGCTAACTAAATTTTTAAAGACACAAACATGTCGTTTAGAAAGGAAAAATTTATGTCATTGGCCGGCATTACGGCTGTTGAACATCCATTAAATGAGCTAAAAAATATTAGCCGTAGTTTATTAGATGCCGGAATTCATGGTATCTGTTTTAGTGCTTATGACGAAGGGCAACAACCTGGTGATCAGCTCACAGAGGCACAGGTTCGCAGAAAATTGAGTATTCTAAAGCCCCACATTTCTTGGGTGCGTACGTTTTCTTGTACGGAAGGCAACGAATTGATTGCGCAGATTGCACATGAATTAGGCATAAAAACCTTAGTTGGTGCGTGGCTGGGGGACGATCTCGAGAAGAACGAAGCCGAGATTGCAGGCCTCATCACTTTGTGTCGACAGGGTGCCGTGGATGTTGCAGCGGTAGGTAACGAAGTATTGTACCGCGAAGACCTTGAAGTAAATGCATTGGTGAACTACATTGAGCGTGTCAAGGCTGAGGTTTCTGGTGTGCCGGTTGGTTATGTAGATGCCTATTACGAGTTTACCGATCATCCCGAAGTTGCGGATGTTTGTGATGTAATCCTTGCGAATTGTTACCCCTATTGGGAAGGTTGTGCCTTAGACTATTCTTTGATGTACATGAAACAAATGTACATGGAAGCCAAGATTGCCGGTAAAGGCAAGCCTGTGTTCATCACTGAAACCGGCTGGCCTAGCAGCGGTCAGAGTATAGGTGGCGCTCATGCCTCATTTGAAAACAGTCTGAAGTACTTCATTAGTGCACAGCGCTGGTCGTCTGCCGAAGATATTCCTATGTTCTATTTCTCTTCATTCGATGAAAGTTGGAAGATAGAGAAGGAGGGCGATGTTGGCGCATCATGGGGTCTATGGGATAAAGATGAGCAGCTGAAGTTTTAAGAAGGCCAATTGTGCTCGTAACTGCACGATTTAGTTGCATCTTTGCCGCATGGAACACAAAAGCGGTTTTGTCAATATCATCGGTAATCCCAATGTAGGGAAGAGTACACTGATGAACGCTATGGTCGGTGAGCGATTGAGCATCATCACGCCAAAGGCACAAACGACTCGTCACCGCATTTTTGGTATCTTAAACGAACCGGAATACCAGATTGTCTTTTCAGATACGCCAGGGGTTATTCAGCCAGCGTACAAAATGCAAGAGCACATGATGAAGTTTGTGTCAGATGCTTTTGAAGATGCTGATGTCTTCTTGTATTTGGTGGAACCTGGCGATCGCGCACTGAAGGATGAAGGCTTTTTTCAAAAACTGGCGACTACAACAGTTCCCGTGCTTTTGATTGTCAATAAGATCGATACAACCACACAAGAGGCCTTAGAGGAAGAGGTAGGTTACTGGCAGACCAGTTTGCCTAATGCGGAGATCATTCCTATCAGTGCCCTCGAAGGGGCGAATACGGACTATTTATTGAGTCGATTGAAAGAATTGGTTCCCGTAAGTCCGCCGTACTTTGATAAAGATGCGTTAACGGACAAAACAGAACGTTTCTTTGTTAGTGAGATCATAAGAGAACAGATCCTGCTGAATTACAAAAAAGAGATTCCTTACAGCGTCGAAGTTGATGTTGAGGAATTCAAGGAGGAAGAAGATATTATTCGCATGCGATGCATCATTTATGTTGCACGCGATTCTCAAAAAGGCATACTAATAGGCCACAAAGGGAGTCGGCTAAAAGCAGTGGGAATAGGTGCTCGGAAACAATTAGAAGCGTTTTTCGCGAAAAAAGTACACGTGGAAACCTTTGTAAAAGTCAAGAAGAATTGGCGCGACAATGATCTACAGTTGAAGCGTTTTGGATATA
>Ga0102951_1000724_pt1 | contig 11991 bp, 8 predicted proteins | sample SalPonA_B_H2O_MG_FD_78507 | JGI IMG/M metagenome (GOLD analysis project Ga0102951, IMG submission 78507) | Water microbial communities from South San Francisco under conditions of wetland restoration - Salt Pond MetaG R2A_B_H2O_MG | ecosystem: Environmental > Aquatic > Non-marine Saline and...
CGAGGAAATTAACCAGCATCGACTGACGCAGGGTAGAAAACTGATCTACGCTCGGCGAAAAGAAACCGTCGAACGAAGCTTTGCCGATGCAAAAGAACACCATGGTTACCGTTATGCCCGATTCCGAAGGCTAAATAACGTCCGAAATCAGTGTCTGATGGTCGCTGCTGTCCAGAATATGAAGAAGATCGCCTTGATGGCTTCATAACGGCATCGTAGAGCCATATTTCGCTTCAGGCCCCGCGATATTAGGCAGAACTGGGCCTACACATAGTCACTAAATCCACCGCCCAACTTCAAAGAAATTAAGATCTCTCTAACACAGAAAACTTGATAAGACAGAAAAAACCCGTGTTCGAAAACGGCGGGGTTTGTCAGCTATCTGAGCCGGCCAGTTGACCGGCTATTCGGCAAAAAGGTGCTATTATCGGAGCATGCGGATGTTGTCTACCTGCAGAACAACACCGTTCTGATTGCCAAACTCTGGCGAGATCACCAACGGCGTATTCACCTTCTTAAGGTCTAACGACGACCCGGCATTACCGACTAGCTCTTCTAGTGGAACGCGGAATGTCTTCCACTCACCAACCGGCACGTCTTTAAGTGTAAACTCGCCACTACTGCAAGGGAAACCACAATCAACTTTGATAACTATGTTACCACTAGCGCGAGGATCAGCAACCCTTAACAAGTCAAACTCTACCGCCTGGAACGGGCTAAAGTCATGTCCCTGCAAGCTCTGCCAATACGCTACGCCCTGGTCGGTTTTGAAGGTCAGCTGCGTTACCGAGCCACGATCGCCAGCAGTGGTCAGTGCAGTATCGATGCTACCTTTTGCTGCGTATGTGCCAAGTGCGAAGGGCGGTACAGCCTCATCTACAAATACATCAACGATATCGGCGTTAATAAAGTTCGGATCGTATTTAATGATCTCGGGCGCCTGCGTGCCAAAATTACGCTCTGCACGGCGATTTTTGGTTGCACACTTACGCAGAGATGCCTCGGCACCAGGGCAAGAGTAGACGCGAACGAAATCGACTTCCATCTCCGCAGGGAATACCGTTGTGTCATTAGGATCACCAGGCCATGTACCACCCACGGCTAGGTTGAGAAGAAGGTGGAATCGCTCGTTGAATGGCGCGTTACCCGCTACATTGTAGAGATCGCCATTCTCATCGGGTACCTGTGTCCACCATCCTGAAGCGTACTGGGTCACCCAGTGATGATCGTCGATGTACCAACGCATTTCCCCATCAGCCCACTCAAGTGAGTAGGTGTGGAACTCTGTTGTTGGGTCCGAACCATCGAACTCGTATGTAGACCCAGAGAACTTGTTGTTCGGCCAAGTACGACCGTAATGCAGGGTAGCATGTACCTCTTTATTTGGGTCATCTGCGGCCTGACTCACCATTTCCATGATGTCGATTTCACCGCTGGCGGCCCAAATACCGTATTTGCTGTCGGTTGGCAGCATCCAAATCGCCGGCCACAGACCCTGACCAGCAGGAAGTTTCGCTCTCACGTCAATGCGGCCAAATGTCCAATCGCCTTTATTCTTTGTGCGAAGACGGGCTGAAGTGTACGGCAGGGTTTTCTTTTCTTTTGTACCAGACTCTTCGACATCGGCAAGGCCACGGAAAGTCTCTTTATGTGCTTGTATTACCAGCTTTCCATCACGGATGAAGGAGTTTTTGTGGCGATCGGTGTAGCACTGGAGCTCATTGTTGCCGCCACCCCAGCAGTTTTGCTCCCAATCCCACTTCGACTCATCAACGTCTTTGCCGTCGAACTCGTCGTTCCATTCTAGTTTCCAGCCTTTGTCCAATGCATACTGGATCTCCGTGTGATCAGTCGCAGCTACCACCGCAGCCGAAAAAGAGAGGGCGAATGCAGCGCCCAAGTTTCGAAAACCTGCCATAATGACCCCTGAAAATTTTATTAGATTAGGTGTTACCCACATCTCAAACTTCAGTCTGCGACGCGGGTCACCGCGCTTACGCGGCCGCTTTCTATTAGAAGCTGTATGTGAAGTAGGCACGTACCTCGGACTCTTCATCAAGAGTTGAGCCGGCTTCATAGGTCCTCCGAACCGCCTTCACACCGACACGACTGTCACCATCGCCTAAATCAAGGACGTGCTCGTAACCTAACATTACCTGCAATGGATAACTGACACCCTGCTCCTCTTGGAAGTCGTACTCACCGAAGGCGTCTCGAGCGAGCATAAACGAGTAGACATTCTTCGACTCCACCACTACCGTTCCTGCCACGCTCGCAAAGTTTGAAACCTCACGCTGTGCAAAAACCGGCTGCTGCTTACCAACAGCAAAGTTCATGTTTAGGCGGATAGCGTCTGTAGGATTAAGAACCAAACGACCCTCAACTTTGGTAATCTTTTCCGCAGTTCGACCAGCATCAGGGAATGCGCCGGTGTCAAAGTTCATAATATTCGAGTCGGTTTTGCCCTTGAAATCGGAGTGCGTCAAACCAATGTTGAACGCTATCGGAGCGTCTTCACGCAAGTAGTTATCCCACTCATAGAAGTACGTACCCGGTGTTGTGTCGTAAGTCGCGAACAATTCAACGCTATCGACTTCTCGGTTACTTGTCACCGAGAATGGAGCAACAACGATCATCTCTGGAGTTGTAATGTTACGCGTTACTCGTTTGCCTATACTGGCTTGAGCCGCTGGAGAGAGAGAGTCAACTAGATTGCGACGCGAGAAAAGCCGAGGCTTGAACATCCAATTCCCGTCTATGATCTCTGCAGTGAGCTCTAGCGTCTCCTTGTTTCCAAGTTCGGAATAGGGAAGGCCAGTTGTCCAGATCTCCTGATGCTCGCCAGCATCCGCGACCAGGCCAGCATAATTGTACTCAGCATAAGCGCTTATACCACCGGAGAACTTCTCAGTAACTCGCGCCTTCAATGCATAGGCGTCCGCAGCATCAATAGTATCTGAGTAAATATTCACGCCATCATCGTAAAGGTAAGACTGCCCTACCTTCTCATAGCCAGATCTCAGTAACCCAAGACGCAGAGTTGACGTCTCATCCAATTCGAAATCACCCTGGATGGAAAACTGTTGATCGTTTACTCCGTCCGTTACATCGCTCGAGGCAATAAACGCATATTGCCCTTTTTCGCCAAATTGATATTTGGCCATGACCATGGGCTCGGCACCCCAATAGATCTGCTTACCAGCGACCACCTTTAAGCCATCAAGGGCGCCCTTACCTACGAACTCGCCCCCCGCAGGTGCTTTTGCGTTCCAAGTGTCTTGGTCGGCCATGTTAGTCGTTTCGCGCATCAACCCGAACGAGTCGCCTTCGTATCCCCAATGATACCGTGGTACGTGATAGAACAGGTTCAAATCATAGTTGTTGCCAATGTGAGAGGCAGTGAAACTGTAAATCTCGACCTCTTTGCCGCCATTGGGATAGTCAGGCGCGGTCAACCTATCACCGTACTTGAAGTAGATGTCGCTGTCCGAGCTCTTGGTCATCGCATTGAGTGTCATCTCTCCAGCGAAGCCTAATCCCGTCAGTCCCAGATCAAGGAATAAGGAGTTACCTCCATCCAGCTCACGGCCGTGGCCGTTGGTGCCGCTGCTGTTTTTTACGATACCGTCGACTGTAAAACTACCGCCAAGTAGCTCCACAGGCAGGTCGGGCCCACGCGCGTGACTTTGGGTAGTTAAAATGGAAGCCGAGATAACCACGAGAGTTAATTTAGAAACCTGCGGCCTGTTTTTATCAGTGGTCACAATCTGTCCCTGCCTTTCTTATGTTTATGACAGCGCTGAACGCCAAATATGAATGAAATCGTTTTCATAATAATGCAATAGCTTCATTGCGATCGCAAGCAAAATATCCCTAAGGATCCTCTTTTACCGCCGCTTTATCACGCAAGAAAACTAAAACGAAGAGTAACCAATCGGTTTGAAAATGATTTCAAAACTGGGGCGCTATACAATCAAGTGTCGCGAAGAGTGGTGAGTCGCGAACTAGACCGCTAAACGATCTGGTACCGTTAGTCGCATCACCGATCCCCGCTCAACCAGCTCAGTGAAGAATTGTGCACCCGAGGGAGGCGCCTTTCGATATATTTCGTTGAACGCGCTGTCAGCACAGCGTTTAGCCATCTCATAGTTGGGCGCGCGCATGGTTGTGAGGGGAGGAGTCATGTACCGTGCTAACAGGATGTCGTCGTAGCCGATTACCGAAATATCTTCAGGAATACTGAACCCCTGTTCACTGGCCCAGGCGTAAACACCAATTGCAGATTCATCGTTACCAACTACCACAGCGGAAAATTCAACATCGCGGCGCTTTAGCTCTGACATCCCGTCTAGACCGCCTTGAACTTCGAAGCTCGTTCTGACGATCATATCGTCGAGCACGGCTATACCGGCCTCGCGAAGCGCACGCTTATAGCCCGTGACACGATCATTCGCGTCTTGTTTAAATTCTTGTGCACTTATGCAGGCAATCTTACGGTGTCCTTTGGACAGTAAATACTGAGTCGCCTTATAGCCACCATCGACATCATCGAGTGCCATGATGCGATCCTCAATGCCCTCGTAATGCTGATTTATCATGTAGAGCGGGATACGCTCGACCAATTCACGCACATAACGTGGTTCTAACCACTCTGTTAAAAGTATAAGACCATCAACCTGCCGGTTGAGCAGGAAGCCAACAGCCTCCTCCTCACTGGCAGTATCGCCTGAACCGCTTGCGATAATGAGATGCTTGCCATGTGCACGAAGTGCTGACTCTACACCTGAAATCATCGGGCCATAAAACGGACCATCTAAGCCCGCAACAACCATGCCAAGCGTATTCGAACGTTTAGAAGAGAGTGACTGAGCTGCCGAGTTAGGCTGATAACCCAACTTATCCATGGCCTCTTGCACGCGTTTACGCGTTGCCTCTCTAACCACGGCACTGCCACTGGTGACACGAGACACCGTCGAAGGTGAAACACCCGCTAACTTCGCAACTTCAAGAATGTTTGATCTGTTCATCCATGATCTCCCTACTAAACGCCCCTAGTTTACCTCAGTTAACCTCAAAACAGCGAACGAAGTGATCCGGAGCGACTTGAGTTACGTCCGGCATTTCAACTGAGCAACGCCCGATCGCCTTAGGACAGCGCGAGACAAACGGGCAACCCTTTGAATCAGGCTTCCACAAAGGAATTTGACCGCCGCTTTTCGGGTCGCGCTTTTCGCTACCGCGTTTTCGCCCGACTTCAGGCACTGCACTGAGCAACAGTTGCGTGTAGGGATGCCTTGGTTTTTGAGTGACTGAATCACTCTCTCCCCACTCAACCATATGACCAACATACATTACGGCTGTACGCTCAGCGAAGTAACGAGCTGTAGCAATGTCATGCGTAATATAGAGAAATCCTATGCCCTCTTCCTTCATGTCTGCCATCAGGTTTAAGATGCCTAAACGAATCGACACGTCGAGCATCGATATGGGCTCATCGGCCAATATAAATTTGGCACCTGTGGCAACCGCACGCGCGATTGCAACACGCTGACGCTGACCACCAGAAAGCTCGTGAGGGTACTTATCTGCTGTCTGCTTAGCTGGCGTCAGCCCAACCTTCTCAAGCATCTCCAGCATGTAGGTTTCGAGCGCATCGCCTTTTAGGTGTGGCAAATGAATCTTAATCGGACGGTAAAGGTGATGGCGTATCGTATGCACTGGGTTGAGTGAGCCAAATGGATCCTGAAAGATCATCTGCACTTGCTTTGCCAGCTCGCTCTGTGACATCGGTTCGGCAGTGTCGTTAATATCTTTACCATTCAGCTTAAGTTTGCCAGCCGTCGGCGGATACAAACGCGTCAAAGCCCGCGCGCACGTGCTCTTTCCGCTACCAGACTCGCCCACGATGGCAAGCGCCTCTCCTGCTCGGATGTCAAAACTCACTCCATTAACCGCTCGCATGAACTGCCGGTTAAATAGGGCATTATCCAAAGCAAAATCTATAACAAGATCCTCAACTTGCAGTATATCGGTGCGGCTTTCGGTAGCAGACATCGCAGCTTCCCCTAGGTTAACAGACTGGTTCATTCGGCTGCCCCCGCTTCTGCAAAGTGACAAGATACGAGACGCTTAGATGATGACTCCACCTGAATGAGATCGGGCATTTTACTTACACAAATCTCAGAGCATAAACTGCAACGCGCTTGGAAGTAGCAGCCATCTGGCACGTCAAGCAGGTTAAGAGGGTTGCCGGGGATGCCCTCTAACCGCTCTTTGGGTCCGAAAATTGTGGGGAACGACTTTAGCAAACCTCGTGTATACGGATGCTTCGGATCACTCATCAACTCATCGGTGGCACCTAACTCGACCATTTTACCGGCGTACATAACACCGATCCTGTCGGTGATCTCGCCCATTAGCCCCAGATCATGGGAAATAAATAGAATCGCGAAGCCAAACTCTTCCTTCAGCTCATACAGCTGATCCATAATGTCGCGCTCAACTACCACATCCAGTGCTGTTGTTGGCTCATCCATAATGATCAGTTTGGGCCGTAGTATCAAAGCGATAGCTATAACAACTCGCTGACGCATACCGCCAGAGAGCTGATGAGGGTAGGAATTCATTCTTGAAGGGTGTATGCCAACCAATTCAAGATTTTCCATTGCCCTCTTCTTAGCCTGCTCTAGGGAAACCTCCTCGTGAGCGAGCACAACATCGACAAGCTGCTCGCCAATCGTGATAACCGGGTTAAGCGCGTTCATGGCACTCTGGAAAACCATACTAGCTTTGGCCCAACGGAAGCCACGCAACTCCTCGTCTGACATTTTCAGCACGTCTTGCCCTTCGAAGAGAATCTCTCCACCCGTTATGAGAGCCGGCGCACTGTGGAGGTTTGCAATCGCAAATGCCAAAGTGCTTTTGCCACAGCCCGACTCACCAGCTAAACCTACAGTCTCTCCTGGAAAAATATCGAGACTGACATTATTGACTGCTCGAGCGTTTCCAGACTCAGTAACATAATCGACACAAAGGTTACGAATTTTCAGCAATGGCTCACTCATGCGCCAGCCCTCCGAGCTTCAGTCTCAGCCTTCATGCGCTTCCACGTTTTGATGTAGCCGCCGGTTCTCAACTTAGGGTTGGAAACTTGGTCGATAGACATGTTTAACAACGCAAGACCGCCACCGAAGATAGCAATCGCAGCGCCCGGCACTACCATATCCCACCATGCGCCAACGATGAATGCGCTGTTGGATTGGGCCCAGAAAAGCATAGTTCCCCAGGTTATAATTGTGGGATCGCCAAGCCCCAGAAACTCGAGACCAGCCTCCGCCATCAAAGCATAGATACAGGTACCCATTGCACCGCCCACGACAATGCTGATAAGGTTAGGCAAAATTTCAACGAAGATTATTCTAAACTTCGACTCGCCCATAACTTCTGCCGCTAGCACAAACTCCTTGTTGCGAATAGCCATGGTCTGGCTGCGAATGACGCGCGCCCCCCAGGCCCAAGATGAGAGTCCTATTATTAAGGCAATCACCAGCGGACCGACTTGCCCCACAAACGCTGCGATTATTATCAGCAACGGTAACTGGGGAAAGACCAGCACAATGTTTGTCAGGGACATGAGCACTTCATCTACGCGCCCACCAAAGTAGCCAGCGCTTATACCGACTGCAACAGCAATCACAGTTGTAATCGCGGCAGCGCTGAACGCTACAAGCAATGAGATCTTGCCGCCGTGCAATACTTGACTGAAAACATCCTTACCAGAACGGGTTGAACCCAGCAGCAATTCAGAACTCGGTGGCTGATGCCCGCGAGCAACTCGTTTATTCGGATCATTTTCCGCGATAGCACCAGCAAAGATACTGAGGGACAGCATAGTCACGACGATAAAGGTGCCAATTATGGCCGCAGGGTTACCCTTGTAGAAGCGGCGCAAATAGGTAAAAAACTTATTTGAGAACATAGTCAAACCTTCCGATTCTTGTTGAAGTTACTTGCGCAGACGAGGGTCGAGCCACAGGTTCAACAGATCGGCAATAAAATTGAAGACAAGCACAAAAACGACAATCATCAAGAAACAAGCTTGCATGGTTGGGTAATCTCGCGCTGCCAGGGCTTTGAATAGCAACAATCCGACGCCCGGGTAATTGAATACCGTCTCGATGAATATTGCGCCAGCCATAACGAAGCCGATCTGCATTGATACAGCCGTTACGACTGGTAGCAGCGCGTTACGGGCAGCGTAGTGAGTCATCACACGGCGGTTAGACAGGCCTTTCGCACGCGCCATCGTAATGTAGTCTTCACCCAAAACGTTGATCATGGCGTTTCGCATGTTGAAGATCCAAGCGCCAATACCGCCGATTATCATGCAGGTAATAGGCAATACCGCATGGTGGATAACGCTACCCACGTATTCCAAAGTGAATGCAGGGTCTAGGTCTGGGTTGGCCCCGTACGAAAGCGGGAACCATTTCCAACTTAAAGCTAGTATGAAAAATAGGAACAGAGCTGTTACCGGCTGCGGCATCGCCCCCAAAAAAGCCCAAAAAGCAGGCATGAAACGATCAGTAAAGCCGCCGCGGTTGTACGCTGCAAAGGTACCGATTACGAGCCCAATCATCACACAGATAACTGTACTCATGCCGGCCAGCCCAAGTGTCCAGGGTAATTTTACCGCCAGCAGTTCTGACACAGGCAGAGGAAACAACATAATACTTGGGCCGAGGTCCCAGGTAAAAATGCTCTTGATATATTGCAGATACTGCACCCACAAGGGGCCGTCCACAAAACCCAGCATCTCTTTGTAGGCCTGCAATGTTTCTAGCGGCATTCGACCCTGGGCACTTGCAAAGAGTGCATCAACCGGGTCGCCCGGCATCAACCGAGGGATAAGGAAGTTAAACGAGATGGCGATAAAGATCGCTATGAGATAGAACGAAAATCGCCGTAGGATGAAACTCATAACAGAACCTGAGACTATTAAATTATCGGTTAAAACGATCTAAGAAAAGCCCTACAGGCACGCCTGTAGGGCGATAGGCTTACTTAGCGTATAGCTGCTCGAATACAAGGAGCTTGTTGCCACCGGTGTAGAAGACAGGTTGCACAAAAGCATTATCTTCTGTTGGCCAACCCGCGATGCGTGTTGAGTTGTACTGATACCAAGTCGGGTTTGAGAAGAGCGGTACAAACGCGAGATTCTCAGAGGTAAAGGTCATTAGTTCGGCGAGGATCTCCTTGCGACGCACCTTATCCGAGGTTGCAGAGTACTCATCAATGATCGCATCAATACGTTCACTGCTAATACCGTGGTTTGTGTGCCAAGAGAGCCCCTGCTGCGCGGTGTAGAAGTAATCGCGGTACGCCTGGATCGGATCTTCACCATTTGTGCGTGACCAGTTGATCGATGCTTGATAGGTTCCCTCTTTCAAAGCACTGTCGTAGACCGACCAGTCAACTGTTTTCGTGTTCGCTTTAATACCGACTTCGGCAAGGTATTCGCTGACCATCTGCACAGTCTGAACCCAGTCAGTCCAACCATTCACCACATGGATATCAAAGTTGATCTCTGACCCATCTGGGTTCTCGACAAACCCGTCTCCATCGACATCCTTGTAGCCAGCTTCGTCGAGCAGCTCCATGGCACGCTCAGGGTTGTACTCGGCCAGGTAGGCGTACTTAGAATTCACCTCATCGTTGAAGTGTGTCTTGAAGAATTCACCAATACCGGACACCTGAGTCTCTACTGTTGGGTAGCCGTAAGCAGCGAGATCGACGATCATTTCACGATCCAGCGCCATTGAGAACGCCTGACGGAATCGCACATCACTGAAAGGCAGTTCACGGGTGTTGAGGTATACGTTGATCAGGTCGTTCGCAGGGTACCAGTAACCATGAGTATCAGGACTAGCAGCTACGTAAGTCTTGTCGATATCAGATATGAAATTTGAACCCCAATCGATCTCGTCATTGATGAGGGCCGCCTGAATCTGAGAGTTATCGGTGTATTGACGGAACTTAATACAGTCGAGGTATGGGAAGCCTTCGGACGCTTTGTAGTAGTTGGGATTGCGACAGATTTCGATCTGATTATCGCGAACCTGTTTAACTTCAGTAATTGGACCTGAACCTACCGGATTAGGGTTTTTGAATGTCGATATGTCCTCGACGCTGGCGAATACATGCTCGGGCACCACGTGCAGGCGCGGCAGATGCCAGTCGATAGTACTGTCTTTCGATGTAAAGTTGATTTTGACAGTTAATGCATCAAGCTTTTCAACCGACGCGAATTTCTTACCGCCCCATTGACCGGTGGCATCCAGTTTCGCATCTTCCTTGCCCAAGTTGAGCGAAAACACAAGATCGTCGGCATCAAGTGTCTGCCCGTCGGACCAAGTCAGCCCTTTCTTGAGCTTGATCGTCATAGATTTGAGGTCTTTGGCGTAGGTGTAACTCTCAGCCAGACGCCAATCAATTTCACCCTTCATTGTATTGATGACCCACAGAGGCTCGAACATAGTGCCACTGACCATGTCAGCCTGCGCACCCGAGTAAGGGTTAAAATCTTCGATAAATGTTTGAGTGATGATGGGGACAGTCAGAGTACCACCTTGAGCATGCTTACCAGCAGCCGAAGCAACCGATGCGCTTGAAACGGCAGCAGCAACTGCCAGTGAGATACCGAGCTTTCTCATGTTTACCTCTTTTAATTATTCTCAATGTCGACCACTGAGCACCTTTTATCAGTATTTTTTGGCAACGTTTTCATTTGAAACTAATTAAAAAGAGCTAACCTCCGCTCTTTTTATGAAAACGATTTCAGTAACGTTAAACCAATTATTAGAATGATGCAAATTTCTTAGATTAGAGCCGCCAAAATTTCTACGGAGACGATGTCCATCCAGATTTTTAGGCTTGGGTTGCTGATCATTAAATCAATCAGACTTCCGGTAAAAGAGGCAGCGAATGAGGGAAAGCAGTATTCGCGAATGGCAATAACCAGAGAGCTTGACCAGCGACCAGTTACTAACGGAAGCTGCCGTTCATATTAATAGAAACCCAAAGACCGCTCTTGCGGGATAGTAGGCATTCGGCTCAGCCGATTTAGTCGATAAACACCATCTCTGTTGTAACAGTGGTGGCGCTATAAGATTAACACTGTGAGCAAATGCAACGTACCTCAGCTGACTCGCCAAGATCCAATCGAGAAGTTTCTACTCGTTTAAGTTCACCACCGCACTGTACACAAACAGTATCAGGATGTTCGATCTTTACTAGAATGGGCTCAGGCCAGCCAAACAACTTAAATTTAACCGACTGAAACCATTTCTCAGACTCAGCGTAGTTTGAAGCCCTCTCCACTCCATACCAATGGGCCGAAAACTGTTTGCAGGTATCGATGTAACACAACACTTCGGAACGCCCATTTTACCGTAGCGTGCGGCTTACGCCGAAATTCTGCTCATATCCCAAGTTGTTACACGATACTGTTACGACGCCACCAATTAGGTCTGCACCTATGAATAAATTTAACTGAGTTGAGTCTAACCGAAATCGTTCGTGTGGAATCTGATACTACCTGGATATCAGGAGTACCAAACGGATTTGGGGGTGCACCCCGGGGGTGGGGTGTCCATATCTGGGTAAGTACCTAGTTGCCTAAAAATAATTTTAATGAAGTCGTCAAACATGATTCAGATTCATAGCCGAACGACCTGGTTGATAGGCTAGTTAATCTAATCGGTTTCTGAGCCTAATCTGAGACAAACTGTCGTACAATTGTCGTACACATTGTTGGCGGAATACCAGACACAAAAAAACCGCTATGTAAGCGGTTGATTCTAAAACGATTATTGGTACGACCGAGTGGACTCGAACCACCGACCCCCACCATGTCAAGGTGGTGCTCTAACCAACTGAGCTACGGTCGTACAACGTGGCGCGTATTATAGCTAGGCGTTGCTGGTTGGCAAG
>Ga0102951_1000727_pt1 | contig 11974 bp, 17 predicted proteins | sample SalPonA_B_H2O_MG_FD_78507 | JGI IMG/M metagenome (GOLD analysis project Ga0102951, IMG submission 78507) | Water microbial communities from South San Francisco under conditions of wetland restoration - Salt Pond MetaG R2A_B_H2O_MG | ecosystem: Environmental > Aquatic > Non-marine Saline and...
AGTCAATTTCTATGTGTAATCTTCATCGGGTGTTTGGATAGGTATTTCGCAATCTATGCCATTGCCGCCGTCAATACCCACCATCTCGTTGTAGGGACTAAAGTGAGCCAGTACGCAGTGCGTTATGCCAAACCCTTTGAAGTGCTTCTTAGCAAGCAATTGGGAACTTTCTTTGATGGGCTTGCCTGCTTTGTCGTATACCTGGTACAGGGTTCCATCTTTCATCCTAACAAATGGAAGTAGAATAGGGAGGTCTACTGAGCGAATGATTAGTGTTTCTATTTCACTAGAGCGTTTTTTTAACTCACTTAACGTTATCTTCATTACGATTTCCTATCATTTTCAATACTGAAAGCTCACTCTCATACGCTTAACGCATGATAACGGCTTGCAAACAAAATAAATTATTTTGACAACTCAGAAATCAACCTGTTTCTAAGCTCTTCATTTCTACTTAAAATCTGATTTAACTTATCAATATCAAGTTCGCTAACATATTGATGACATTCTTTTGACTTCAACTCTCTCTCAACATCAGATTCACCAAGAACATATTCTTTATGCCTAACACCGTTTTTGTAAATTATTTGCAACATTGTAAACAATCCTTAACATTTTTTTAACTTTAAAGATCATCTCCTGAAAAATTTTCCTTTTTGGAAAGTAACATTTTTAAATCACGAAAACAATGTGTATTGATTTAGCGAATCATATGTTTGTATTCTGATAAATAATGTGTAAATATAATATCGCAAAATAAAATAATAATAATAAGTACACAGAGCTATGAGATACATCCAAATATCAAATGATTTCCACCCGTGGGACAAGGCACTAAGAGCCCCTATAGAAGAGTCAGTCCAAACCTACAAAAGACTAAGAAATGTATTGTTTCTTATAGATTCAGTATATACATCTATTGATGACCACTTTAGTGATAAAAGAGCACTAAGAATACATGCAACACACAGTATGCTCTCTTACACTCTAAGGACACTAGATGAGCTTGATCTATCTGACCCCAAACTAATAGATAACGCACTTACACTCTGTAACATGCTTAGGGACTTATCGTTTACTCCGTACATAGAGGAATCAATGGAGGGAAGGGTAATACCCAAAACCCTTTCAGATAGCATTGATAGATATGGTCGCATTTACATCACAGACAAGGGGATGGGAGAGTTCTTTAACGAACTCGATAAGCACTACCTACAAGTTATCCATATGAATAGAAATCTATTCGATGTACTCAAGGTCATTGATATTAACTCTACATGGACATTCAAACACCTACACATAGATTCAGACGAAGACCTACGACTCATCATAAAAGCTTCCTTTTACAGAAACAGTAAGGAAATGAAAATCTATGTAAATGGAAATGAAATAGTATGTGAACGTAATGATGGCGAAATCGTTATATCAGAAGAATCAGGGAAATTAGATACGCAAACTCTTATACATAAAATATAATAAAAAAGTGTGGTGAAATATGAATGAAATAATAATCAAACACGAAATCCTTGAACAAGAAGCAGAATCATTCGGTGTAAGACTATATACAGAATTAGTTGAGGCAGAACAGTACAAAGATATTGTATTCGGGAATGTGGATTTACATTTCAGACAAATAGATAAAAAAGTCCGTATAAAACATAAGATCGACGATTACACAATAGATATTGATGACTTTGACTTGGAAAGCACTCCCTTGGTAGCAACCTTTAATGTTGACGACAAAATCAAAATTAATTTAGAAGTTCCCTGGATGACTATGGCTGATTTAAAGATTTTAAAAATAAGAACAAAAACCAATAACTTAAATAATTGTTAGTTATAGACAAAATATATATATTTATAATATTGCGTAATATTTATAAGAGAATTTGTATGATAGATTTTAAACCTAAGTATATTCGATTGGTAAGTGACCTTCACTTCAATGAGAATGAATATATTGAACTCAATGCTTTGCCGACAGACAGCGATACTGTTCTAGTTATTGCAGGTGACGCTGGGTGCATATGCGCTTTAGGCGATAGTGAAAGCAAGGTCTATAGATTTATCAAGAGATCTTCAGGTATGTTTCCGCATGTCATTTACCTATGCGGAAACCATGAATTCAAACGCTATCGAAAAGACTATGATGGAAACTACTTCATCGGCAAAAAAGAAGAAGATTATGAAAACAGCTTGCAGGCATGGGACATCGACCCTTTTAGATTCCTACTGTCATCACGAGGTATCAACAATGTAACGATATTGAAGAACGGTATCATACCTTTTAAAGGAGTCTCATTCTTGTGTTCAACACTATGGTTTGACTGCAACAACCTAAATCAAGATTCCATAAAAGCATCTAAAGAGTATTTTCTTGATACCAAACAAAGACCTCTCTTTAGTGAAGTTATGCAACGTTCTATGGAATCCAAAGAATTCTTGGGGCGAGGTGTAGAGCGATTGAAAACAACTGATATAAACGTACTCGTTACTCACTATGTACCCAGCATACAACTCAACAACAGCATGTGGACATACCCCAGCAAAGAGGTTAAAGACAAAGTGGGCTTCGGTATTTTTGGAACTGATTTGAACTATCTGGTTAATGACCCACGGGTGAACCTAATCCTATACGGGCATACACATGAGACATCACAATACACGTTAAAGCGAGAAAGTGGTCGTTTTGTAAAGGCATTCACCAATGGGAAAGGGGTTGAGGGGCATAACCCTAAATTCAATCCAGATATGGTAATTGATCTTTCAAAAATATAATGAACAACCTCCAAGGACGACACATTCCTAGGGTTAAAATAATCATCAAATTTAAATCCAGACTTTTCGGTTTGGATTTTTTTGCGAAAACTTTAATTTTTAATAAAAACCTTTAAAAATGGTATTGACATCTGCAATTAGTTTCCTTATTATACACAAACATTGAGGGGGCAAACAGAAAACAGCCTCTTAATGAATGCGACGGTGGTGGAATTGGTAAACTAATCTGCCCCATTATATGGCAACATATAATTGGAAGAGCGTAAATTGCGGGGAACCCTAAGTTGATTTATCAATATGGCAATCCGCAGCCAAGCCCTTAAAGGGAAGGTTCAGAGACTATAATCGCTCCATCCTACTGGGATGATGGGATAGTCCAGCGCACAACAGATTAATCATAAAGATTGATTTGGCTATGGAAACATAGAGTGTGAAAGAGACACAAGAGACTTAAAATCTCTCGCTCGAAAGAGCGTGCGGGTTCGATTCCCGCCCGTCGCACCAATTTAAAATTAGTGAAATGTCTCCATAGCTCAATAGGATAGAGCAACAGCCTTCTAAGCTGTAGGTTCCAGGTTCGAACCCTGGTGGGGACGCCACTGATAACACAATATGCCGCCTTAGCTCAGTTGGTTAGAGCACCCGACTCATAATCGGTAGGCCGACAGTTCGAGTCTGTCAGGCGGCACCACTCCTTTCTAAACACATAATCTTCATTCTCGTTTGACCTTTTGCTCCTCTCGACATACCTTGTCTTCAACGAGGAGAGTCAATGAACATTTCAAAGAAATATGATGCAGATTTTGCATATGACCTTATCAACCTTGGCTTTGAACTAGGTATTAAGGGTATTTTCTCAAACACAATTGAACCCCACGCATTTTTCTCTAAAAAACTCCTGACTAGCTCTAGCGCTTCAAGCATCAAGTTTGAATTTGGCTCTATGTTTCTAGACTCTATAATTTTTGACAACAAACCAGAAGTCATTGATATGGATGATTTTTTTGACAACGGTGATATGGAGTATGCGAACATTTATCTTACTTTCAATGGTTCTGATGTAGACATTAAAACAAGCCACTTCCAGAGCGAGGATGAAGCCTACATTGCTTTGTACAACTTATTTAGATCATATTTTTACAGCAAGGTATCTTCACGCATTAACAGATTGTCTTTTACGGCAAAAGAATTGTTGAGAACAATCCATTCTTTTGTTGAGTCGATTATCGAGATATTTTCTTTGCGTAGGGTTATCAATCCAACCAGCGATTTCTTTCTTAGCGCTTTTGACAAGGCTTGGTCTAAAATTGAAAAGTATATTCTTTCATTCGAAGCGAAAGGTAACATCCTTAGAATGGATCAATTGGGGTCAATTCTATCAAAAGTCATCAGAATACTAGGTCCTTCAATGTTAATTAATTTAGGAACCCTTCATAAGAACATTAGTAAAGGAAGCTGCTTCTCATTTAAGACCGTTAGACTTGATCACAAGAACCGACTTATCACCTCTGTTTGAGGTTGAAATCAACAATATCTACCAATATCTTGGCTGCCATACATTCAACGTCTCCCATCACTTCGATAAAGCTACACAGAAGGCATCATTTAGCCTTCTGTAGGGCTTTTCAAACAAAACACAGGTCAATATTGGAATACACACGAAAGCCCTCTAAAGCCCCTTTTTAGATCCTTTAGCAAAATACACTAAAAGTATTGACTTTATGTATTTTATGCAGTATCATTGACCTATAATTTAAATTGTTAAACAAAATAGGTGGTTAAATCGATGAATAATGCAGAAAGAACTGTTTTATGGGGTGCGCTGATGGCAATGGACGATCTTCGCCCAAAGATTCAACTTACCCTTTTTGCGGATACTTTCAGTGATGAAAAAGACTTTGTAAAATTAGATTTCGAAGTTACCCAAGAGTATGACGACAATAACTATTTCACTTATTGTCGTGCATCAGTAATTCTACCAGATGATTTTTACAGTAACTTCAAATTTTATTTCGAAACTTACAAGGATTCATCTTTGATAAAACGTATTTATGAACGTTATGAACTAGAAGAGGGTGATACCGAGCTTGATGAAACTGAAGTGGACGATATTATTACTGATTATCAGTACGACTATGATGTTGCAAGCATTAATGTAGATACCTTTCATTTAATCAAAAATAAAAAAGATGAGCCCTCATACACCGTTGGCGATCTTTTAGAAGTCATTGCTCATACCAAACCTAAAGATTCTAATGATTTGGTTACATACCTAAAAAAAGAAGGCTACATTTAAGACCTTCTATGATGGGCTGCCTGTATCAGCAATAGGGTTGGCAGGCAGCCAACGATGAATACATAGTGTTTTCTATAGGTTTGAACTAAAGGCTCATTATGAAATACAACAGTTCGCTTAAAATAATAAAGCCTTTGGATATTGATACCAATCCCTTTTCGTCTAGAGTTCATGTAAAAAACTCAATGATCGATAATGTCCTAGTTTTCTTTCCTGAATTGGAGGCAATTCTCTCTGAAATGAAGCTGGCGCTTCCTGAAGGTTACAAGCGATACCTTGTGGACATTCATCACGACTACTACAAATCAGAAAAGGGTACATGTGTAAACGCAGATTGGCATCTTGATGGTTCGCAAAATGAATCAAAACCAGAACACTACGCAATCTGGGTTTCTGGACCTGACGGTTCAAGAACGATGTTCCATCCTGGATTCGAATCGTCTAATACACCCTTTGGTGTGCATAGCTTAGAAGAGAAGAGCCACAAATTTAGACAGATTCTCGGTCATGAACTCTCAGATGAGCGCATGGGTTTTGAAATAGAAGATAGGACCCTGTACAGCTATTCACGATACGACTTTCATAAGGGGCGCATACTTGATAAGCCCTGCACAAGAACCTTGATAAGGTTGGTTGCAACAGATTCTATAAGACCAATGAAAATCACTAGAATATAACTTATTTATATTGACTTCTTATCTTAATGCCGTATAATAAGCTCAAGATTTAGAGAGCTATATCTTATAGCATCAATGTATATTGGTTGTGCAGATAACAACTATTAGTTTACAACTTGATGCGAAGAACATATTATTGATTACGCAGGTAAGTGAGCAGTATATAAAGTTCATCTTTGATGACAAGATTTTTAAAACAGAGCGATCCTCTGTTAAGAAAATAGCGCCCAGGCACTTATATACATTATGCTCGCATAACCTGCACCTCATTTTGTTAAACACCCATTCTCAACACATCAGTAATACAAATTATTATATTATATAAAATAGTATTGTCTTATAGGTTTAAATTATATACTATTTAAAAATAGCAATTGGGATTTATAAACCCAATTACTAGAAGTGGAAAAGTTTTAGATTGTTTTCGCCACTATAATGATTGAAAAAATCAAACCTCACTCAAGGTGAGCACACCCGCCATTTGTTTGGTACTGTTTAAGATTATAGTAATCTTGGCAGGAAGCTTTTAAAGCTAGTCACTTTAATTGCTGGGTCCTGACCGAGATTGTAATTCCTGAAAGGGTTGATAATGCGGATAAAGGTTGACGAACCATCTCCCGCACTCCTCATAGACAACTAGTATCCACACCAATAAAAAGTGTTACTAACCCTTCTTGTTAAATGCGTAACCGCTGTTTAGAACAACACCCACTGTGGCAATAATAGAAATTATCATAATAGGTACTAATTTAATATTACTAACGTGATCAATCATCCCATAAGTAGCGAGCAAGCAAGATAGAAGTATATATAAATGATATTTAAACTGCTTAATTCTACCAAACAGGTAAGATATGCTAGAACCTGTTAACAACAATATAGATGTTATATATCCAAAACTAGCATATACAGCCATAGAGTCTTCTTGTTTATAAGTTGATTCTCTATAGTAGATGTATGACATAATAGTTCCTAAAACTGTAATGGCTAACATGTACCTCTCTTTGAACAACGTACTTGATAAATCCATCTTTATTGATTTCATAACAGAGGTAACAACTAATGCTATTGCTGCAAAGGTACTCACTATATCATAGTGATTATACAAGCCGATCATCCACATGAATCCTGATAAAGCGATTAAGTAGGGGAATAATTCATCTTTATTCTCATCTGAAAATAGCAACAAAAAATGACCTAGAATAAATAACAATATTCCATCGCTAGTAAATAAAAACTGTTGTAAATCCATTATTTCTTACCTTTTTTATTATTATATTATTCATACTACATCATAAATATGCCAAATTGAAATAGAAATTGTATTCACATATAATCAACAAACCTTTTAATGGTATTATTATAAAAAAAGAGGATACATAATGATAAAAACAAAAGTAAGAAAACTTGCACTAGCTACTGCTATCGGAACAGTAGGTTTAAATACCATTAGTGCAAATGCTACGGACGGTATACCTCAAATCGACAATTACATTCAACAATTAGAAACGATGTCTAATAACGAATGGTCAATAGACTACACTGTAGATAACTTTAAACACGATCAATCTTCAGAATCAATAGAAGCAACTGGCATTTTTGTAACAGGTAAAAATAATTTAGACGGTAAATCTTTCGCATTTACAATAGATTCAGTTTCATTGGTAGGTGATTACTATGGTCAAAACTTTTCATCTTCTGTCAAAGGCATACGTGTAGATGTTGATTCGATAATTTCATCTATGGGTAACGAAAGAGCTCTAAGCAAAGATCAGCTAATAGGATTAAACCAAATTAGAACACTTAATGAGAATGGCGGCATATCTCTAGCAAGCTCTGGTAGCATAACCCCTAGTTATGCAGAATACATGAGTAGCCTAGAACTTCCTCAATTAACAACTATATCTTTTGGTTCATCTATACGTTCTTCTGGCGGCAGTGATTTGACAACAATTGATTGGAAACTGTTAGAGTCTGGAGACCAGGCTTACGCCCAAAGTGTTCTGGATAAGTTTCAGTTGAAAACAATTTCAATCTCAATTTCTGATGAAGGCATTGTTGATCAAGCAATTAAAGATCTAAATGAACGGTCAAGAGAAAAAGCAGAAGAGCAAAAGCGTGTCCCTTCTTTTGAAGAATTTGTATATAGTGTAGAAAAAATGAATGGTGTTGCTGTTGAAGATTCAGAGTTAGATTCTTTAAGACGTTTTTACGACACTGAATTTGGTGGTGCTAAACAACCATCCTATGTATTGGAAACCCGTGAGAGCATTGCTCAAAAGGCAAGAATGCAACTCGGCATGGGAGCAAGTATGTTCTCAGATACTCAAGAAAAAGCTGACTTAGCTCAAAGCCTAGTTGATGAATTTTTGAAATTCCTTGAGAAAGGAGAAACCTTTACTTTGTCATTCACTGTGCCTGACGACTATCCTTCTGTAATGGGTGTGATTAATGATTTTGAAAACAAATCCAAACAAGGCATCAACCCAATGCTAATGCTCAATGATGTTGTCCCAATGATAAGTGTTGAATAACAATATTGAAAACAATTATAGCCCGATTTTATCGGGCTTTTTTTTATTCGCAATAAATCAATATAAATCATTCAATTTATAAGAAAATCAATGATAAAAACAACTTTAAAATTGATAACAATCTAAATTTTTAGTAAAATACACCCACTAATTTAAATAGGGGAAAATATGAAACACCAAGAACATATTTTGGCAATTTATGCTGATGCCGTTAAAACCACATCCGATGAACTACAGATGGTTGAAGTCAACATTGAACCTGGTGATGTAATGCTAGGACAACGTAAGAAGCTTGAGCTAAGCCCTCAATTCAGGCAAGTCATTACATATGCTGTATTGCAGTGCGGAGACAAAATAGCAGTCTACTCAAGAACTGCTTCTGGTGGTGAATCAAGACTTCATGGAAAGGTGAGTTGTGGATTTGGCGGTCACGTTGATCTTGCTGATATTGAATTCGATAAAGAGAGCAGTGTTATCTACTTTGATACTACCGTTAAGAAAGCAGCTATTCGTGAAATTAACGAAGAAGTTGAAATCAATCGCTCTTTAAGTCTGAGTGATATCGAGATCCTTCCTGAGAAAATTGTATCATCAGAATCTGACGTAGATGCTGTGCATATTGGTCTTGTAACTATCATCCATCTTGATAGTGAAAATATTTCTTCAAAGGAAGATCAGCTTAACATTCTTGGATTCAAAACCCCTTCAGAGATACTTGAGTACCCAGAAATCGAAAACTGGACTCGTGGACTCTGTGAGTTTCTTAAGAAGTAATAGTTGAAAACAATAACAAGGGTGGCGATAGCTGCCCTTTTTTATATTCATCAATAAATCAAAACGCTTTTAACTTTTTTTTATTTGGAACAGACCTTTCAATATGGTTTGTCGCTGGGTAACAGGATTGCGAAAAAAATAAAAAAAACTTCAATAAAAACATTGACAACAGTTTCGTTCTGCATAATAATGAATATGTAGGTTAACAAGAGGAAGCCAATATGAACTTTGAATATGATTCTAACTCAGCAAATCTATACGACGAGGAGTACGAGTACAAATTACTTAAGGAGTACGACTACCTGTTTCATGACCACGATGATGCTATTTCATCGGTTGATTTCGATGAAGATTGCTCTGATTTATCATTGGATTATGACATTGGCGATGTCGCCTAATTGCGAATATCTTTAGATAAAAAGGTGGTTTTTACCGCCTTTTTTTTTGCTTTAATTGTGTATTATTTCAATATAAGCATTGACAAGTTCTCTTTATAAATAGATAATTATATTACAAGTTAAATAAAAAGAGAGAGAAACCAATATGTCACACTTTGAAAATTCAGCAACCTCAAACCTTTATGATGACGATTACGAATACAAAATCCTGAAAGAGTTTGACCACTTATTCCATGACCATGATGAAACTCTTCAAAAAGTTGATTTTTATGAAGATGAAGATTTTGGATATTACGATGGTGAAGTGGCTTAGATAACGGATTCTATTTAAACCTTGATCTAAATATTAATATTGTATTAACAAGGTGCTTTATCAAATTGATGGCACCTTTTTGTTGGATAATTTTAAACCATGATTGGATACCACGTCACATTAAGAGAAAATTTGTCCTCAATATTGAATAATGGGCTAATACCAAGCATAGGAGAACGTTCTTCACAACTCACAGAAGACTCTCTTCCTCTTGAATCTATTAAGAGGGTTTACTTATTTCCCACAAAAGATGATTGCGACACCGCCCTTGGACAGTGGCTGGGAGACGAATTTGAAGATGTGGAAGAAGATGGTCTTGTCATTATCGAAGTTGACTTGTCAGGAATTAAAACAGAAAGTGATTGTGCCTTCGAGGTTTCTGTAAAAGAGGTTATTAATAGAGATAAAATAATAAAGGTCTTTAAAGAAGATTGGTCAATTGAATTAATAAATACATAAATGCATATCAATCTAATCTTATCTTAACCTTTTTATACGATATATTTGTTCCAGAATACAAATATACCAAAGGCACACACCGTCCAGAACGCCACTGACAACATAATTGTCTGATAGAACTCTATCTTATCAGCAAGGAAGTAAACTCCCATAAGATAAGCTAAGTAAGGTATTAGGCTTAGCATTCCAAAAAGAGCTGTTTGTTTGAGTTCAAATGAACTGTTATCACTGAATACAATATAATGAGCAATTAGAGCAAAAGTTGGGAACAGTGGCACTAATCCAGCTATATAATAATTCTTAGACTTTGAAATGAAAGCCATAAGCAAAACAATTCCAGCGCCTATTGCCGCTTTAATTAAGAGAGACATCTATAATACTATCGTAAAAAAATATTAGTGTAGATAAAAAAGTAATCACGCCAACAACAAACAGACAGTCATATGCTACTTTTCTTTTTTCTTCCTTGTCCTTAATGAACGCAAATAAAGGTGTTGAAGATAAAATTAGAAAAATAAAGTTTTTTAAGAAGTAAGAAGCAATCATAATTTTTCCTTTTTAATTTAGAACAATAAAAACATAATATTATCTAATGCACAAGATTATACTTGACGTTTTATATTATAAAGATAGTGAATCTTCGTAGTTTAATCTATTAAACCCTTTTTTTTCTATGACTTGATTGACTTCAATTGGTTTTGAAAACAAATATCCTTGTGCAACATCAACGCCAGCTTCAAACATTTTTTGATTTGTTTCGGCATCTTCTATTCCTTCAGCAACGACTTTGATTCCAAGTGCCTTTGACATATCGCATATTCCTTTAACGATAACGAATGTTTTATAGTTATCATTTATTTTGTCTGCAAATATTTTATCTAATTTAACAACATTTGCTGGTATTTCATCTAACCTAGCAACAGAAGAGTATCCTGCACCAAAATCATCAATAGCAATCGACATGCCTTTAGCTTTGAAATGCTCTAACTTCTCAGCCATTTCTCTTGAAATGTCTAGAGATGAAGATTCTGTTAATTCAATTTCAAACTGTTCGTAAGACAATTCGTGCTCTTGTACTTTATACTCTATGTAGTTTACAAAGCAGTTTTCCGATAGCATTTCTGGGGTTACATTGAAGGCAATTTTTTCTTGATGACCAGTTTTTTCCTTTATTAGACTTGAAGCTTCTATTACCTTATCTATTATCATCCAATTCAATTCTGATTCAGTACCATTCGCTATCGCCGTCTTAAAAAACTGATCTGGGGATATAACAACGTCATCTGCAAGCATTCTTGCTAGCGCTTCATATGATTCTATGGTTCCATCATGGAGATTCATTTTCGGCTGTAAAACAACAAAAACTCCCGATAAATCAAAGTGTTCTTTTTTTTCTATTTTGATTTCTTTTAAACCCATGATGATGCACCTATGTAAAACATAAATACATTATATCATTAATACTCAAATAAATTAAGTGAAACCTTTTTTGACTTATTTGATACTCTTATATCAATTAGCATTTGTATTAATTTATTCAGAAAAACACTGTTATCTTTTATTTTTGAATCGAGTATTGAAGAATACTTTTCCTCACATGAAACTTCCTGTATTTCATTGAGGTAGCTTCTTGTTTCTGAATCTAAAACATAATCTAGATCAAAATAGTTTGTGTGGTTTTTTAGGATTGCTATCTCTATTGCATTTGATATTGCTAACGCAGTTTCTTTTATAAACCTTACAAG
>Ga0102951_1000738_pt1 | contig 11941 bp, 9 predicted proteins | sample SalPonA_B_H2O_MG_FD_78507 | JGI IMG/M metagenome (GOLD analysis project Ga0102951, IMG submission 78507) | Water microbial communities from South San Francisco under conditions of wetland restoration - Salt Pond MetaG R2A_B_H2O_MG | ecosystem: Environmental > Aquatic > Non-marine Saline and...
ACCCGAAAAACTGACCCGGGCACTGAGTGTTTGCCATGCCATGTAGAGCAGGTAAGCCGCACCGGCAAAGCGCATAATGTAGAAGGCGTTTTCACTCAGAGCCAGAAGCGCCTCTAACCCAACCGCGAGCAATATCAGCATCACCACCATCACCGGTAGGCGTGCCATACCGGCGATAGAAGAGCGCAAAATGCCTTCACGTGTACCGTGGACCAGTGCAATCAGGTTATTGGGACCCGGGAAAAAGTTCATGCCGATACAGGCGGGCAAAAACACCCACCACTGAGCTTCATTCATGATTGAATCCGAGAGAGTAAAAGTTAGTTGCGCTGGCGTTGTTTGTAGTGCGGCAGCGTCACTTGGCGCCAAACAGATAATATGCGCATTAGAAACGCAGCAGACATCGCCGTCAATGCCACCCAACGATTGGCGTACCCTAAGTACCACTCCAATACCAGATATACAGCGGCTGCAAAAATCGCACAGGTTGCATAAAACTGACTATCAGGACGCAATACCAGTGGGATCTGATCGGTTAGCAGATCGCGAATCATGCCACCCGCTACACCAGTCACTACCGCCATGGTAACCGCCACTATTGGCGCCGCATCGAGTGCCAGTGCCTTCTGCAGCCCAATCACCGAGAAAAGTGCCAGACCCGCCGCATCCAACACCAGTATGGCGCGTCGCGGCGAGTGCAGATAGCGTGACCAGACAAATGCGAAGATCGATGTTCCAACCGCGATCTGCAGATAGAGCGGGTTCTCTACCCAAACGAGGGGATAGGCGCCCAGAGTGACATCACGAATGGTGCCGCCACCGAGTGCCGTGACCATACCCAGTACAATGACTCCGAAGAAATCAATCCCCCGCCCCGCCGCGGCCAAAACACCGGTAATCGCAAAAACAGCAATACCGAGGTAATCCGCCGCAGTAATAAATTGTTCATAGGTAAACGGCCAGGGATACATATTGGGCTCTCAAATGGGGTCAGGCCCCTTTTTATGAGGCCTATCTAGATGCAAGAGCCTTAGATTAGCGCCAGTGCTCGCTTGGCGCCATCACTTAAACCCTCACCACCCTGTGTCAGGTAGTCGCGAATCTGCTCTTTCATACCGCGAGACCAGAAGCGTTGTAAATGGTTGGCGACCGCCTTATCGCACTCTTCCTGCGACTGATCGTGTGGCAAATTTGCGGCGATCTGATTCGCCATAGCGATCATTGAAGTCAGCTGATGTGATTCCATAACGTATTCCTGTGGGGTCGGACCCCTTTTAAATAATCACTTTTTGCTATGGACGGGCCTGACCCCGTGCATAGATTGTATGCTTGCCAGATCGAGCAAAGCCCACCAAATTCATGCCAGCCTGCTGAGCCAGCTTTACGGCCAAACCGGTCGGCGCCGATATGCAGACCAGAGTGGCGACGTTTGCGGCAGCGCATTTGTGAATCACCTCGTAACTGCCGCGGCTGGTCATCAAAACGAAACCCTTGCGAGGGTCGATCGCCTGTCGAGTCATCTCACCAACGAGTTTATCCAAGGCATTGTGACGCCCCACATCCTCGAACAGGAGGACAAGGTCACCCTGGGTATCACACCAGGCGGCCCCATGCACTGCACCGGTCAACTGTTTTAGTCGTTGACGCGGTATCAGGTTGCTAAGGGCACGATCTATAGCATCGGGTGAAATCAGCTCGAGCGGCTCGACTCGATTAATGGGCCGTATTGCACCATCTAGCGACTCACTTCCACAGAGCCCGCAGCCCGTTCGACCCGCCAGATTACGACGGCGCTCTTTAAGCTGGTGCAATCGACGCTGGCTTACATCGATATCGACCTGTAGACCCGGCCCCAGCTCCAGTTCGACTGGCGAAACATCGACAGAGTAGATCTCATCCGCCGTCTCAATTAACCCTTCGGTCAGACTAAACCCCAGAGCGAACTGTTCAAGAGCGTCTGGGGTCGCCATCATCACCGCATAGGAGATGCCGCCATAAACAAGCGCAACAGGCACCTCCTCAGCTAAACAGTCCTCGGCGTGACTCAGTCCCTCCTGCTGACGCCAGTGCTCAACGGCGCACGGGACGGATGTCAGGATGCTATCAGACATGCTCTTTGCGCTTCGCCCCGGCCAGAAACTCTCTCTGTTTCTCGTCAAACTGACGGAACTGCTGCTGCCAGTTGGATTCACCGGTCACCTTAGTCACCTGCACGGCAGTCACCTTGTATTCGGGACAGTTAGTTGCCCAGTCAGAGTTATCGGTGGTGACTACGTTGGCACCCGAGTTCGGATGGTGGAAGGTTGTGTAAACCACGCCGGGCTGCATGCGTTCTGAGACACGCGCGTGCAGCACTGTCTCACCGACCCTGCTACTGATCGCCACCATATCCCCATCACTGATACCACGGTCTAATGCATCCACTGGATGTAATTCAAGTATATCCTCATCATGCCAACTCTGGTTCGCTGTGCGGCGAGTCTGCGCACCCACATTGTACTGCGAGAGGATACGACCCGTTGTTAACAACAGAGGGAAACGGCGGTTAGAGCGCTCTTCAGTCGCGACGTACTCGGTAATTGCGAAACGCGCCTTACCAATGGGGAACTGCTCCACGTGCATCGTAGGGGTTCCGTTCGGTGCAGCTTCGTTGCAAGGCCACTGTATCGATCCAAGCTCATCCAGCCGCTCATAACTAACACCGGTAAAGGTCGGCGTCAGTTGAGCTATCTCGTCCATGATCTCGGATGGATGCGAATAGTTCATCGGGTAGCCCAGTGCATTCGCCAGACCCATGGTCGCTTCCCAGTCGGCCAGACCTGCCAGCGGCGGCATTACCTTACGCACACGGTTGATCCGGCGTTCAGCGTTGGTGAAGGTGCCATCCTTCTCTAGGAAAGATGAACCTGGTAGAAAGACATGAGCAAACTTGGCTGTCTCGTTGAGGAAGATATCCTGCACCACCAGACACTCCAGCGAGCGCAGTGCAGCCTCAACGTGCGCCGTATTAGGATCTGACTGAGCGATATCCTCACCCTGTACATACATACCTTTAAAGGTACCGTCGAGTGCAGCATTGAACATATTGGGGATACGCAGACCCGGCTCGTTATCCAGCTCTACGCCCCAAACCTGTTCGAAGCGCGCGCGCACAGCGTCGTCAGAGACATGCTGATAGCCCGGTAGTTCGTGTGGGAAAGATCCCATATCGCATGAACCCTGCACGTTGTTCTGACCACGCAGTGGGTTTACACCAACACCCTTGCGACCGATGTTACCGGTTGCCATCGCTAGGTTGGCGATACCCATGACCATGGTTGAACCTTGCGAGTGCTCAGTTACCCCCAGACCATAGTAAATAGCTGCATTCTCTGCGGCCGCGTAGATACGAGCCGCTTCACGCATCTGTTCGGCGGGTACACCGGTAATCTGTGCCGTCTCCTCGGGTGAGTGACGTACATCCGAGATAAACTCACGCCAGCGCATGTAGGTATCGCCGTCAGTCCGCGACTCAACAAACGCTTTGTCTTCCAGACCCTCGGTAATCACCACGTGCGCCAGCGCATTTATCAAGGCTACGTTGGTACCCGGGAGCAGCTTAAGGTGCTGTTGCGCCTGAATATGCGGACTGCGCACTAGATCGGTACTGCGTGGGTCCGCAACAATCAACTTGGCCCCCTGGCGCAGGCGTTTTTTCAGCAGTGAACCAAATACAGGATGGGCGTCTGTTGGGTTGGCACCAATTACCATCACGGCGTCGGCGTATAGCACTGATTCAAATGTCTGAGTTCCGGCGGATTCGCCCAGCGTCGTTTTCAAACCGAAGCCTGTTGGCGAGTGGCAAACACGGGCACAGGTGTCGGTGTTGTTGTTACCAAAACCGGCACGAATGAGTTTTTGTACCAGGTAGGTCTCTTCATTCGTGCAGCGCGATGAGGTGATACCCCCAATGGATTCGCGGCCGTACTTCTGCTGGATGCCTTTGAGCTTAGCGGCAGCAAAATTGAACGCTTCGTCCCAGGAGACCTCTTTCCAAGGTTGATCAATCGAGTCACGTACCATAGGTTTGGTGACACGGTCTTTGTGCGTTGCATATCCAAAGGCGAATCGACCCTTCACGCAGGAGTGCCCCATGTTTGCTTCACCGCCTTTGTACGGCACCATGCGGATCAACTCTGAGCCTTTCATCTCGGCTTTGAAAGAACAGCCGACACCGCAGTAGGCACAGGTGGTCACAACTGAGTGTTCAGGCTGTCCCTGATCGATGACCGCTTTTTCCATGAGGGTAGAGGTAGGACAGGCCTGAACGCAGGCACCACAGGAGACACAGTCCGAATCCATAAATGGCTGGTCCATTCCTGCACTGACTTTGGACTCGAAACCGCGTCCACTGATCGTTAATGCAAAGGTTCCCTGCACCTCTTCGCATGCCCGCACACAACGTGAACAGACAATACATTTGCTGGCATCGAAGCTGAAGTAGGGGTTTGAACTATCGGTCGGGGCGTCTAGATGATTTTCTCCATCGAAGCCGTAACGCACCTCGCGCAGACCGACTGCACCCGCCATATCCTGAAGTTCGCAATTACCATTCGCAGGACAGGTGAGGCAGTCGAGCGGATGATCAGAGATGTATAGCTCCATAATGTTGCGACGCAGTTTTGCTAAACGGGCATTCTGGGTTGTCACTTTCATGCCCGACTCAACCGGCGTTGTGCAGGACGCAGGTGTACCACGTCGGCCCTCTATTTCTACTGCACAGATGCGGCAAGAGCCAAACGCTTCGAGGTTATCTGTCGCACAGAGCTTGGGGATCTGAATACCCATCTCTGAAGCCGCCCGCATGACTGAGGTTCCTGCTGGCACAACGACTGTCTGGCCGTCTATTTCCAGACTCACCATCTCCGTTGAACGGCTCAGTGGAGTCCCGTAATCCTTATTGAAATCGAAGTGCTGAACGCTCATGCTGATACCTCTTCACTCTTTTCTTGCGTCTGCTTGACGAAGTCTTCACCGAAATAGCGGACTGCACTCATAACTGGGAATGGGGTCATACCGCCCATCGCGCAGAGCGAGCCATCTACCATGGTTTCGCATAGATCCTGCAGCAGTTCTAAATTAGCGTCTCGGTTCTGGTTTGCACGTATGCGGTCGATCACCTCAACCCCACGCGTTGAACCGATACGACAGGGTGTGCACTTACCGCAGGATTCAGCCGCACAAAACTCCATAGAGAAGCGCGCCTGCTCGGACATATCAACACTGTCGTCGAACACCACAACGCCGCCGTGACCCAGAACCGCTTGCTGCGCCGCAAAGGATTCGTAATCAAGCGGCGTATCCCACTGTGATTCAGGCAGATAAGCTCCCAGTGGACCGCCTACCTGAACTGCGCGCATAGGTCGGCCGGTAAAGGTTCCAGCGCCAAAATCTTCGAGCAGCTCTTTGAGGCTCATACCAAATGCCACCTCGACCAGACCTCCGCGCTTGACATTACCCGCCAGTTGGAAGGCCAGAGTGCCGCGTGAACGGCCAAAACCTACGTCGGCATAGGCTTGCGCGCCCTGCGCCAAAATAAAGGGCACAGCAGCAAGCGTCAGTACGTTATTGACGATCGTGGGCTGACCGAATAGCCCCACAATTGCAGGAAGTGGCGGTTTGGCACGCACCATCCCGCGTTTGCCCTCTAGACTCTCGAGGAGAGAGGTCTCTTCGCCGCAAATGTAGGCCTTTGCACCGAGGCGAACTTCTAAATTGAAGGTATGTCCCGAGTCACAGATATTCTCTCCCAGGTACCCAGCCTGCTCTGCACAGCTTATTGCCGCATTCAAGATACGGTGCGCATCGGGGTACTCGGAGCGCAGATAGATATAACCCTGCTCTGCCCCAACGGCGAGCCCGGCAATCGTCATACCTTCAATCAGCTGATAGGGATCAGCTTCCATTGCCAGACGATCCGCGAAGGTACCTGAGTCCCCTTCGTCCGCGTTACAGACGATGTATTTAGTACTGTTTTCAGAGGCTCTTGCGTCATGAACCGTTTGCCATTTTATACCGGTCGGAAAAGCCGCCCCGCCACGTCCACGCAGGCCTGAAGTTTTCACCTCATCAACAATCGCCTGACCGCTCAATGTCAGTGCTTTTTCCAGTCCGAGGTAACCGCCGAGTGCCTTGTAAGCATCAAGTGATACAGGATCAGCCAACCCAGCGCGGGCAAAGGTAAAGCGTTGCTGACGCTTGAGATAGGGAATCTCGTCGGTCATACCGAGGTACAGAGGTGATGCGTGATTTGCATCCAACAGGCCGTCGCTGAGAAGCGCATCAATCTGTTCAGGCATCACCGGGCCGTAGGCTACGCGACCATTAGCGGTCTCAATTTCAACTAGCGGCTCGAGCCAGAAGATACCGCGTGAGCCGTTACGCACCAGCTCCAGCTCAACTCCTCGGGTTGCTGCAAAGATCTGTATTGCAGCAGCCACTGCATCGGCACCCAGGGCTTTTGCGGTTGAGTCCTGGGGAACATAGACCTTAACCATTGAGCACCTCCAACTTCTCTGTTCGCAACTCATCCATCAGCGCGTCAAAGCGCTCGGGGGTAACACGTGCGTGAACCCGATCGCCGATGCGCACAGACGGTGAGCAGGCACAGTTGCCGAGACAGTAGACCGGTTCCAGGTAGATTGCGCCGTCTGTTGTTGTTTGATGATAGTCGACACCAAGAGCTCGTTTCGCATGCGCTTCGAGCGAACGGCTTCCCATCGCCTGACAGGCCTCGGCCCGGCAGATTTCGACGTTGTGTTTACCCACCGGATGGGTGCGAAACTGGTGATAAAAGCTGATCACGCCATGAATTTCAGCGTTAGATTGATTCAATGCCGTGGCGATCTGTGGCACCGCGCTTGGTGGTATGTAGCCAAGCGTATCCTGAATATCGTGAAGAATTGGCAGTAGCGCACCGGGCTTAGCGATCAGCTTATCGATGGACAACTGAACTGCGCGGGTGATCTGCTCAGCAGTTAAAGGCATAACCTGCCCCTCTGACTCAGTGCATATATGCACATTTATTCATATTTAGACCGTTGAAATCACTTCAACGGCGCGTGATTGCAATTTATCACTATTGAAACCCTGACAAAATATGTATTCTTGTGCATATGAAACAGATAAAAGTGGTACCCAGTTGGGGGTTTAGCGACAGTGAAGGTAACCAGTTGAATCCACAGCTGTTTGAACTGTTGCGGGAACTACATGATCGTAAAAAACTGACCGATGCAGCAAAAGCCCTAGGCATCTCATACAGGCACGGCTGGAACCTCATACAGCGATGGACGGAATTTTTTGGCACCCCGCTGGTGGAGATGCAAAAAGGGCGCGGTGCGCAGCTGACCAACCTGGGAGAGAAGCTACTCTGGGCAGAGGAGAGAGTCATCGCGCGCCTGGGGCCACAGATGGAGTCTCTTGCGTCAGAGCTCAATCTGGAGATTCATCAGGCACTTCGATCCGAAACCCCAGTTATCAACCTCTACGCAAGCCACGGCTACGCCGTCGCTCTCTTACCCACTATCGTCAACCAATTGCAATTGAATATTCAATACATGCCAAGCCTCGAGGGCATCGCGGCGGTTGAACGCGGAGATTGTCAGGTGGCCGGATTTCACCTGCCAACCGGACTCAGCGGCAGCGATATTTATCGACGCTTTAAGGATCTCTTGAGCAATCCCGAGTTGCGCGTCATTAGATTTATTACGCGCCAGCAAGGGCTGATGGTAGAGAGAGGTAACCCTAAGGGGATTTCCGGGCTGAAGGATTTGAGACGTGAAGAGATTCGCTTCGTCAATCGCCAGGCGGGTTCGGGTACGAGCGCACTGCTGGACGAGCTATTACAAAGAGAGCATATCGACAGTACAGACATAAAGGGATTCAATACCCGCGAATTCACCCACTCTGCTATCGCCGCTTATGTCGCATCCGGCATGGCTGATACGGGACTGGGAGTAGCTCCCCCAGCACATCAGTTTTCGCTCGACTTTATTCCGCTAGCGAATGAGCACTATCTGTTGATATGCCTCTCAGAGACGCTATCAAATCCGGTTATGCAACGCTTTATTGAGGACATTCGTTCCGAGCGTTTCACCGAAGCGATCAAGACGCTGGCGGGATACAGGTGTGATCATTCGGGCGAGGTAATCTCAGTGGCAGAGCTATTTGCTGAGATTGAGCGGACGTGAAAGAAGACGGTCGGAACCAGCAGTTGTTAGGACACCTGAGCTTTAAATTGTCGCTAAACGGAAGCCGCAGTCCGATACCAAAATAGAGGCCTGTAATCTAAGACTATCTCTTTTAAGCAGCATTGTGATGCTCGAAAGCTACCAATCTGGCATCCAATGTAATATTTATCTCACAACTCAGAACACAAAAAACCCTGCCGAAGCAGGGTCTATTGAAAGGTGTAAGAGGACCTTAGAATGGGATATCGTCGTCAAAATCGTCAAAGGCTGGTGGCTGCTGCTGCGCAGGAGCCTGTTGCGGGGCTTGCTGCTGAGCCTGTTGACGTGGAGCCTGCTGCATCGGCTGGCCGTAACCGGGATCCTGGCTGTAGCCACCACCCATACCCCCCTCGCCGCCGCGAGAATCGAGCATCTGCATCTCGCTGGCAACAATCTCCGTGGTATAACGATCCTGACCATTGTTGTCCTGCCACTTACGCGTGCGCAAAGAGCCCTCAACATAGACCTTTGAGCCCTTCTTCAAATACTCGCCCGCGATCTCAGCCAGTCGGTTAAAGAACACCACGCGGTGCCACTCTGTGCGCTCCTGCATCTGGCCCGACTGTTTATCTTTCCAGGTTTCGCTGGTCGCTAGATTGATGTTGGTAACTGCACCACCGGAAGGCATGTAACGCACCTCTGGGTCTGTACCCATGTTACCAACCAGAATTACTTTGTTTACGCCGCGTGCCATCAACTCTCTCCGAACCAAATTCGCTAAAAACTGCGCTAACTCTAACAGATCAAAGCCGATGATTCAGCCGTAAAATTACCTGAATTCTCGCTATACCGGCATGGTATAATCCCGCTTTTGCCCGCACGACTTGGAGCACAGATGGACAAGATTCTTGTACGCGGCGCGCGTACACACAATCTCAAGAATATTGATCTGGACATCCCCCGCGATAAGCTAATTGTTGTCACCGGCCTCTCCGGTTCCGGCAAGTCATCGTTGGCGTTCGACACACTTTACGCAGAGGGTCAGCGGCGTTACGTTGAATCCTTATCGACCTACGCGCGGCAGTTCCTGTCGATGATGGAGAAGCCCGAGATTGATCATATCGAAGGTCTCTCACCCGCTATCTCAATTGAGCAGAAGTCGACATCCCATAACCCACGTTCCACTGTCGGCACAATCACAGAAATTTACGACTATTTACGACTACTGTTCGCCCGGGCAGGCGAACCACGCTGTCCCGAGCACGATCTACCTCTGAAGGCCCAGACAATCAGCCAGATGGTGGATCAGGTGCTGGCTTTGCCAGAGGGGAGCAAACTGATGCTGCTTGCACCGGTGGTGCAGGATCGCAAGGGCGAGCATCTGCATATCATCAGCAGTTTACGTGCGCAGGGGTTCGTTCGGGCGCGTATCAACGGCATCGTCATTGACCTCGACGAGGTCCCGGAGCTCGAGAAGAATAAGAAACACAGGATTGATGTTGTGGTTGATCGCTTCAAAGTGCGGGGCGATCTACAACAACGCCTAGCGGAGTCGTTTGAGACGGCACTGGAGCTAACAGACGGCATCGCTACAGTCGACTGGATGGACGGCGAAGGCGAGGAGATGATCTTCTCGGCACGCTTTGCCTGCCCGAAATGTGGCCACTCAATACAGGAGCTGGAGCCGCGCTTATTCTCGTTCAACAATCCACATGGCGCCTGTCCTAGCTGCGACGGGCTGGGAGTGCGGCAATATTTTGACCCTGCCAAAGTCGTACATGATCCGAGCCTGACACTATCCGAAGGGGCTATACGGGGCTGGGATCGTCGAACTCTCTACTATTTCCAACAACTAAAAGCCGTTGCTGAACACTACGGCTTCGACATCGACACGCCCTTTAAGGCGCTTAGTAAAGATCATCAGGCGGCAATCCTTCAGGGGAGCGGTTCCGAGGCTATACCCTTTCGTTATCTTAACGACCGTGGCGATATCATCAGCAAGTCTCACCCATTTGAGGGCGTGCTGAACAACCTTGAGCGTCGCTACCGCGAGACCGAGTCAGAGATGGTCAGGGAAGACTTGGCAAAGTATATCAACATGCAACCCTGTCCGAGCTGCTCGGGAAGCCGACTGCGCAAGGAGGCACGCCATGTCTTTATCGACGAGCACAACCTGCCGGAGCTGGTTAAGTTGCCCATAGGTGGGGCGAAGGCATACTTTGATCAACTGACACTTGAGGGTAAACAGGGAGAAATCGCCGAGAAAATTCTCAAAGAGATACGCGAGCGCCTGAGTTTCCTTGTCAATGTCGGCCTTGACTACCTTTCGCTTGAACGCAGTGCAGATACACTCTCGGGTGGTGAGGCTCAGCGTATTCGTTTAGCAAGCCAAATTGGCGCGGGCCTGGTCGGCGTAATGTACATTCTCGATGAGCCATCAATTGGTCTGCACCAGCGGGATAATGAGCGTCTTTTGGACACTCTGGTCCACCTACGTGATCTCGGGAATACCGTGATCGTCGTTGAGCATGATGAGGACGCGATTCGCAGTGCCGATTACATCATCGATATCGGCCCCGGAGCTGGTGTGCACGGGGGTGAGGTGGTTGCGGCTGGGCAGTATAAGGATATTATCGAGTCCGAACGTTCACTCACCGGCCAGTACCTCAGGGGACGTAGAGCAATAGAGATACCGAAAGAGCGCCACAAAGTGAATCCCAAAAAGCTGTTAAAGCTCATCGGGGCGAAGGGAAACAACCTACGCGATGTGAATCTCGAGATCCCTGTTGGCCTATTTACCTGTGTGACGGGTGTATCTGGATCTGGCAAATCGACCTTGATCAACAATACCCTCTACCCCCTGGCAGCCACTGAGCTCAACAACGCGACGACGTTGACGCCAGCGCCCTACGACAAAATTGAGGGCCTGAACCATTTTGACAAGGTGATCGACATTGATCAGAGTCCCATCGGCCGAACCCCGCGCTCAAACCCTGCCACCTATACGGGAATCTTCACACAGATACGCGAGCTCTTTTCCGGTACGCAGGAAGCACGCTCGCGCGGCTATAAGCCGGGGAGGTTTAGTTTCAACGTCAAGGGTGGACGTTGCGAAGCCTGTCAGGGGGACGGTGTAATTAAAGTAGAGATGCACTTTCTACCCGATATTTACGTTCCTTGCGATGTATGTAAGGGCAAACGTTACAACCGTGAAACTCTGGAAGTACTCTACAAAGGCAAAAACATTCATGAAGTGCTGGATTTGACCGTTGAGGATGCGTTGACGTTTTTTGAGGCGATACCAGCACTGTCACGGCGTTTGCAGACACTAGTTGATGTTGGGCTAAGCTATATCCGCCTCGGACAAGCTGCAACCACACTCTCTGGTGGTGAAGCTCAGCGCGTCAAGCTGGCGAAGGAGCTCTCCAAACGTGATACCGGAAAAACACTCTACATTCTGGATGAACCGACTACCGGTTTACATTTTTACGATATTGAGCAGCTACTAGGCGTTCTCAACCGCCTCCGTGACCATGGCAACACTATCGTGGTGATTGAACATAACTTGGATGTTGTCAAAACGGCTGACTGGATTGTAGACCTCGGGCCCGAAGGTGGCTCAGGTGGGGGCCAGATTATTGCAACAGGTACGCCTGAAGATGTTGCACAAACCCAGGGATCAGAAACCGGTCGATTCCTCAAATCAATGCTCAAATGAGACCACTTGGGGCGGG
>Ga0102951_1000742_pt1 | contig 11917 bp, 14 predicted proteins | sample SalPonA_B_H2O_MG_FD_78507 | JGI IMG/M metagenome (GOLD analysis project Ga0102951, IMG submission 78507) | Water microbial communities from South San Francisco under conditions of wetland restoration - Salt Pond MetaG R2A_B_H2O_MG | ecosystem: Environmental > Aquatic > Non-marine Saline and...
CCCACACGGAAGTGTTCATGGCGTGTCTCAATAGGGTTAACAGGGCGGGAAGAGAGCTTACGGAAAGATCTGCGTTAAATGTCACTAAATATCAAAAAGTCGCAGGTAAAATTCAGTAAAAATCGAAAAAAATGCAGTGCTGAGATCTGAGCTCAATCCGCTGTCGTAAGCGAAAAGGTCTCGATAATAACCGCCTACCCTAGGGCGAAGAGGAGCGCTAACAGATGTGTACTGAGATCGGATGTGGTTATAAAAACTCGGATAAACCCCTGCCGCAGGCAACTGACAAGCAACGTCGTATGTTCCTGAAAGGTTTGGCCGCTCTGCCACTGGCGGTTGTATTGGCAGACCCTAAACTGGCTGCAGCGGCTGGACATAAGATGCCAACTGTCGAAGTGAAATTGCCGGATGGCTCGCTGGCAACAGCGGATATCGCGTTACCTGCTAATCCTGATAAGGCGCCGACAGTGCTGCTGATTCATGAGTGGTGGGGATTAAATGACCAGATAAGAGCAGTCGCAAATGAGCTAGCGGAACAGGGTTACATCGCCCTGGCAGTCGACCTTTACGACGGTCAGTATGGTGGTACTCCACAGGAGGCAATGGCGTTGATGAAGAAGCTGGATCCGCAGCGTGCGACTGACACACTGGTTGCCTGGGTGGATTGGCTGCGCAACCATGAACGCTCAAATGGCAAGGTAGCGACGATGGGCTGGTGTTTTGGTGGTGGCTGGTCGTTGAACGCTTCGCTGGCTGCGCCCGTTGATGCGACGGTCATCTACTACGGCCATGTGAACAAGACCGCAGAGCAGCTGGCCAGCCTCAATTCGCCCGTGCTAGGCCATTTCGGAACGCTGGATAAGAGCATAAACGCCGAGATGGTTGCGGGGTTCGAAGCTTCCCTCAAGGAGGCGGGTAAGACAGACTATACTCTGCATTGGTATGAGGCTGATCACGCCTTCGCTAATCCGAGTAGTGCTCGATACGACGAGGCTGACGCAGCGCTGGCGTGGACGCGCACAACCGAGTTCCTTGCTGATAGACTGAGTTAGCACTGGTTTTTTAAGATTTGTGCATTTTTTGACGCGAGGCCCAGCACTCTAATTAGTGGCTGGGCTTTTTACTTCTGAGGTTGTCTTTAATCGGGTAGGTGTTTTTCGATACAATAGACGCTTAGCCACTGAGAACTTCTAATGACAGATCATAACGAACACGAAGATCCGATCGAAACGGCAGAGGATGGTACCAAGCGTCCCCGTGGGGTCTATTTGCTCCCTAATTTGTTCACCACTGGTGCACTGTTTTCAGGCTTTTATGCAGTGATTGCGGGGATGAATGGTAGTTATGAGGCCGCTGCTATCGCAATATTCGTCGCCATGGTGTTCGATGGTCTTGATGGTCGTGTAGCGCGCATGACCAACACCCAAAGTAAGTTTGGAGCTGAATACGACTCGCTCTCTGATATGGTCTCTTTCGGTGTGGCTCCTGCCTTGGTCTCCTTTACCTGGTGTCTCAATGAGGCCGGTAAGTGGGGTTGGTTAGCTGCTTTTATCTACTGTGCTTGCGCCGCTCTTCGTCTAGCGCGCTTCAACACTCAGATCGGTTCGATGGATAAGCGCTTTTTCATGGGTCTTCCCAGTCCAGCAGCGGCAGCCACGGTGGCAGGCCTTATCTGGTGGGCCGATGTTGAACAGTGGGATCCGTCCGGCTCGGCCGGTATTGTGGCTATTTATGTGGCTGTAATCGGTCTGCTGATGGTGAGTAATGTTCTGTATCAAAGCGGTAAAGATATTAACCTTAAAGGGCGCATTTCGTTCCCTAAAATGATCGCTTTGGTTCTGGTTGCGGGCTTTATCTCCACCGAGCCTGAGCTTTGGCTCTGGATTATTTTCCTAGGTTACACCCTATCGGGCCCGATTCTCTGGCTAAAGCGCAAGGCATCGTAGAAGCTTTTCTAAGGAGCGTGCTGAGTTGCTGTTGTATTCAGCATTTTTGCCAGCTTAGCCTTTGGCGAAGTCGCGATGAGATATCAACTGTCGCGATTTGCTAAAGGCTTGTTACCCTTTCCTACACTCGTTCGCGAAAAGAGACCTGTTACTGGCCGCACGGCACTCCGGTATTTCAAGATCACCCTGATGCGGCCGCTTCTGGTGGCGTTAACACAGTTAAAGTAATCTGTTCTGGCGAAAAATCTGTAAGGCAGACTGAGTCTAACCGACTAAGCTGTAACTCACAGAGCAGAGGTAGTCATGCTAATTCGACACACCAACAAAATTGCGGAGAGTGAAGTCACCCCGCTAGAAGTCTATGTAAACCGTCGTACTCTCATGAAAGGCCTTGTAGGTCTCGGGTTCGCGAGTGCTGCGATGCCAGCGGCAGCGCTAATGCAGCCTGAAACAACAGATCTTCCCCTGTATCCGGGCCCCGCTTGGTTGCAGCCTAGGCTTAAAACCGCTCCTACGACAATAGTGGCGAAGGACGATGTGGCACCTTATGAAGCCTGTATTACACATAACAATTTCTACGAATTTGGGACGGGTAAGCGAGATCCTTACGAGCGGGCTCAGGATTTTAATACTGACCCTTGGAAGGTCGAGGTGAGTGGGGAGGTTGAAAGTCCGGGCACATACAACCTCGAAGATCTGCTGGCTAAAGTAGATCTTGAAGAGCGGATATATCGCCTGCGTTGCGTTGAGGCCTGGTCAATGGTGATTCCCTGGGTCGGATTTGAGTTAGGTAAGTTGATCAAACAACTCAACCCGACATCCAGAGCCAAGTATGTCGAGTTTGTCACACTTGAGGATCCTGATCAGATGCCTGGGCAGAAAGGTCTCTTCAGTTCGTTGGACTGGCCTTATATCGAGGGGTTGCGTATGGATGAGGCGATGCATCCTCTTACGCTGATGGCTGTAGGGCTTTACGGAAACGCTCTGCCACCTCAGAACGGTGCACCATTCCGACTGGTTGTGCCTTGGAAATACGGGTTTAAGAGCGTCAAGTCGATCGTTGCAATCCGGTTTCGCGAGACAATGCCAGAGAATACCTGGCGTATGACTGCTCCAGGCGAATACGGTTTCTACGCCAATGTAAACCCTGGCGTGGATCATCCACGTTGGAGTCAGGCGACTGAACGACGGCTCCCCTCAGGTCTGTTTCGCCCTACTATTCTCGATACAGAGATGTTTAACGGTTACGGCGAGGAGGTGGCTGGTCTCTATGCGGGAATGGATCTTAAGAAATGGTTTTAACGCAGCGTCTTGCGGCGCTTCGTTGGGGATGGCTTTTGCAGTGGTGGCTGGTTTTTTTGTCGGCTCTGATACCGCTGGTGCTGCTACTCAACGCTGGGGTCAATAATCAGCTTGGTGCGGATCCCGCTAAAACAATTGTTGATGAGCTGGGCACTTGGGCGATGAATTTTCTCTGGTTGACGCTCGCTATTACGCCGGCGAGGCGCTTGTTGGGTTGGCGTAAACCGCTTCTTTTCCGCCGCATGATAGGCTTGTACGCTTTTTTTTATGCACTGCTTCATCTTCTGGCAGTTGCGACGTTTATCCTCGGGTGGCGAGCAGATCTCATCGTGCGCGAAGTATCGGAGCGTCCCTATGTGATAGCGGGGTTCGTTGCGTTTTTGATGCTCATACCGCTGGCGGTAACTTCAACACGAGGTTGGCAGGCTAGATTGGGGCGTCGTTGGCTATCTCTTCATCGTTTGGTCTATCCAATATCTATTTTAGCTCTGCTGCACCTGGTTTGGCTCATTCGAGCGAGCTACGCCGAGGCTATTTTATACTCATTGCTACTTGCATTTCTGCTGGGAATCCGGCTACATTATTTTTGCAATGGGAGATCCAAATGAAGTTATTTTTCAACGCGATGCGCAGCACGATGGCTAGTTTTATAGGCATCCAATCTGAGAAGCAGCGTGAAGAGGATTTCACACATGGGCGTCCTGTTCATTTCATTGTGAGTGGTTTGATTCTGGCAGCGGCATTCGTAGTCGTAGTGATGCTGGTTGTAGAGGGGGTTTTGGCACTCGCGCAGAAATGAGTTTGCAAGGGTATCTATGCACGATTTTGCTAAGATGCTCTGGAAAATAATCATAAAAAAGTAACCTGTCGGTCAAAATTTGATTTGACTGACTCGTGGGGCCAAGCATGGAAATAAGAAAAAGTATCCTGCGAGGCAGCCTACTGGGTGCGTTAGCTACTCCATCTGCTGCGTTTGCAGACTGGGGTATTAACATGCCGGTGGGTGTGACCGAGATTAGTCGCTCGGTCTTCAGCCTTCACATGACTATCTTTTGGGTCTGTGTCGCGATCGCTGTTGTAGTGTTCGGCGTCATGTTCTATTCGATGTTCCATCACCGCAAGTCTCGTGGTGCCAAATCAGCGCATTTTCACGAAAATACGACGGTCGAAGTGATTTGGACCGTCATCCCGGTAGCAATACTCGTGGCAATGGCAGTGCCCTCAGCCGCTACGCTTATCGAGATGTACGACCCCTCTGATGCTGAAATAGATGTTCAGGTTACGGGTTATCAGTGGAAGTGGAAGTACGACTACCTCGATGAAGAGATCAGCTTCTTCTCCAACCTGTCTACGCCCCGCGATGCTATCTACAATGCAGAGCAGAAGGGACAGAACTATCTCCTAGAAGTTGATAACCACCTAGTTGTTCCCGTTGATACTAAAATTCGATTTCTGTTGACCGCCAACGATGTGATCCACAGCTGGTGGGTACCTGATTTGGCCGTCAAAAAGGATGCGATTCCGGGCTTCATCAACGAAGCATGGACGATTATCGAACGCCCCGGTATCTACCGCGGGCAGTGTACTGAGCTTTGTGGAAAGGATCACGGCTACATGCCCGTGGTTGTTGAAGCCGTCTCCAAACAAGACTACGCCGCTTGGGTGGCGAAAACTAAAGCCGAAGCCTCTGCAAAAGCCGATCTTGCAAACAAGTCCTGGACGCTTGATGAGCTGATGACGGAAGGCGAGCAGGTCTACCTTAAAGCGTGTGCGGCGTGTCACCAGCCGAATGGTGAAGGTCTGCCAGGTGCTTTCCCAGCGCTTAAGAACAGCCCTATTGCAGTGGGTGACGTGGCCGCGCACATCGACATAGTTGTGAATGGCAAGCCGGGTACGGCCATGCAGGCCTACAAAGATCAGCTAAGTGCAGTTGAGATGGCTGCTGTTATTACGTATGAGCGAAACGCTTGGGGTAACAACACCGGCGAAGCGGTGACACCTAGCCAGATCGCTGATATGTCTTGGGATATGGATCGCCTGATGGCCGTCGGTGAAGAGGCTTACCTTAAAGCCTGTGCTGCATGTCATCAGCCCAACGGTCAGGGTATACCAGGAGCATTCCCGAGTCTGGTGGGAACTGACATTGTCAAGGGAGATATTGCAGCTCATATCGATATCGTTGTTAACGGTAAGGCCGGATCAGCGATGCAGGCATTTAAAGATCAGCTATCTCCAGAGGAGATTGCAGCAGTCGTAACTTACGAGCGTAACGCTTGGGGTAACAATGTAGGTGACAGTGTTAAGCCATCAACCGTGGCTAGCTGGAATGGAGGTGGAAAATGAGTGCTGCCGATATAACCGCAGAACATCACGACGAACATCACGATCACGGGCCAGCGAAAGGGTTCACCCGTTGGCTGTACACAACCAACCACAAGGACATCGGTTCGATGTATCTGTGGTTCAGTTTGGCAATGTTCTTGGTCGGGGGCTGTATGGCGCTCGTCATCCGGGCTGAGCTATTTCAGCCTGGGCTTCAGTTGGTAGAGCCTGGTTTCTTCAATCAGATGACTACCATGCACGGCCTAATCATGGTCTTTGGTGCCGTCATGCCAGCCTTCGTGGGTCTGGCAAACTGGATGGTACCAATGATGATCGGTGCGCCAGATATGGCGCTTCCGCGGATGAACAACTGGAGCTTCTGGATATTGCCGTTTGCATTCGGCATGTTGCTGCTGACGCTGTTCATGGATGGTGGTGCCCCTAACTTCGGCTGGACCTTCTACGCGCCGCTCTCAACAACTTACGCGCCACCCAGCGTAACCTTCTTCATCTTTGCAGTGCACATGATGGGGATTAGTTCGATCATGGGGGCAATCAACATTGTTGCAACGATCCTGAATATGCGCGCACCTGGCATGACGCTGATGAAAATGCCGCTGTTCGTCTGGACCTGGTTGATCACTGCATACCTGCTCATCGCGGTTATGCCAGTTTTGGCTGGCGTTGTGACCATGATGCTGATGGATATCCATTTCGGAACCAGTTTCTTTGATGCTGCTGGTGGCGGTGACCCTGTGTTGTTCCAGCATGTGTTCTGGTTCTTCGGGCACCCCGAAGTGTACATTATGATTCTGCCTGCATTCGGTATTGTCAGCGCAATCATACCGACGTTCGCGCGCAAGCAACTTTTCGGTTACGCGTCGATGGTTTATGCAACGGCGTCAATCGCCTTCCTGTCGTTTATCGTGTGGGCCCACCATATGTTTACGGTGGGTATGCCACTGGCTGGCGAGCTCTTCTTCATGTTTGCGACCATGTTGATCGCTGTTCCGACAGGCGTGAAAGTGTTCAACTGGATCGCTACTATGTGGCGTGGGTCAATGACCTTCGAAACCCCGATGTTGTTTGCGATCGCGTTTGTGATCCTTTTCACCATTGGTGGCCTCTCAGGGTTGATGTTGGCGATAGCGCCGGCTGACTTCCAGTATCACGATACCTATTTCGTCGTTGCGCATTTCCACTATGTGCTAGTGCCCGGTGCAATCTTCTCGATTATGGCGGCGGTTTACTACTGGCTACCCAAGTGGACGGGTCATCAGCTTAACGAAAGTGCTGGCAAGTTCCACTTCTGGATGAGCTTCATTGGTGTAAATATCACTTTCTTCCCAATGCACTTTATTGGGTTGGCGGGGATGCCACGCCGTATTCCGGACTATGCGCTGCAGTTTGCTGACTTCAACGCGATCGCAACCGTGGGTGCATTTATATTTGGCTTCTCGCAGCTGATCTTTGTCTGGAATGTTATCCAGAATATTCGCTCAGGTAAGAAGGCTGAGGCGAGGTGCTGGGAGGGTGCAGAAGGGCTCGAGTGGGAAGTACCATCACCTGCGCCTTATCACACGTTCACAACTCCTCCAAAGTTCGAAGGAGCAAAGTAAGATGAGCGTAGCCGCAGACACTAAAAAGCTTGTGGCTCGCCTTGTGCTCGGCACGGTCCTGATGTTCGGGTTCGGCTTTGCGATGGTGCCTATCTACAATGTCTTTTGTGAGATAACCGGCCTTAACGGTAAGATCACTCGGACAGGAGAGGCCGAAGAGCCACTGGTGGTTAATCAGGACCGAACTATTAAAGTGCGGTTTATCTCGGTATTCAATGAAGAGATGCCCTGGGAGTTTGAGCCGCTGCAGAAGGTTTACCGGGTGAATCCGGGCCAGATGCAGCAAACAGCCTTCGTTGCGCGTAACCCCACTGCAAACAATATGGTTGCTCAGGCGATTCCGTCGGTTTCACCTTCCGAAGCGGCTCAGTATCTGCAAAAGGTTAACTGTTTCTGCTTCGATAGACAGCCGCTAGACGCTGGCGCTCAAGCTGAAATGCCAATGGTTTTCTTTATTGATCCTGAGATTCCAGAACACCTAGACTCAATTACGCTCTCTTACACGCTGTTTGATATAACCGATCAGCAGCAGTTAGTTGAAGCGAGTAAAAATAATAACGACAAGAGGTCAACCTTATGAGTGCAACCACGAACTACTACGTTCCTGCACAGAGCCGATTACCGATCCTGGCGTCAATCTCATTATTTCTCATGGCGTTCGGTGCTGGTGGGATGTTGAACGATGCATCCTACGGAACGTTACTCCTGCTTGTTGGTGCCGCTGCTATGATCGCTGTGGTCTACAACTGGTTCGGCAAAGTGATTGAGGAGAGTCATCAGGGACTCTACTCGGCACAAATGGATCGCTCCTTCCGATGGGGAATGAGCTGGTTCATCTTTTCTGAGGTGATGTTTTTCGCCGCCTTCTTTGGCACGCTCTTCTATGTGCGGACCTTTGCAGTGCCCTGGCTGGGTGGTGAGGGCGATAAGGGTGTCTCGAACATGCTTTGGGAGGGCTTCGCTGCTCAATGGCCCTTAATGGAAACTCCGGGAGACAAGTTTCAGGGTCCTGAAGGAATCATTAGCCCTTGGGCACTACCGTTGGTTAACACTATTTTGCTTGTGACCTCGAGTTTTACGCTGACTTTCGCGCACAAAGCGCTGGTACATGGCGGCACACGTGAAAATGTCATCAAGTGGATGTGGGTGACCGTCGCACTGGGTGTTGTTTTCTTATTCTGTCAGGGTTACGAGTACTACGAGGCGTACACACACTATGGCCTAACTCTGCAGTCTGGCATTTATGGTGCAACTTTCTTCATATTGACTGGCTTCCATGGTGCTCACGTCACGCTGGGAACCATCATGATGATCATCATTACGCTTCGCCTGATGAAAGGTCACTTTACAGCGAAAAGCCACTTTGGTTTTGAAGCTACGGCCTGGTACTGGCACTTCGTAGATGTTGTCTGGATCGGCCTGTTTATCTTTGTATACGTCTTCTAATTACCAAGGGACGTTCGAAGAGAGCTGCCCTGTAGTGAACCCAACGACCAGTATCACCAACAGTCCGATACTGAATATTACCCGCCACATCAGGCGATTGACGGTAGTTGGGTTACCTGCAGGGCTCTTCATCAGAGAGTAAAGACTCGAAAATAGAGCGATAACTATCGCTGCGAAAAAAAGAACAACAATAACGCGGTACATGATTTGAACTCCGAAGTTAGTGAGCTGAGTAAACCTGACAAACGATCAACTTTCAATCGATTGCAGTTGTTGTTTGGATTGATCTTCCTACCTCTATTTGTATCCCTCGGGTTTTGGCAGCTAGATCGAGCTGACTCTAAGGAGTTACGTCAAAAAGAGTACGATGCGGCACCACGTCAGCTCTCTTTGTCGAGCGACGCTGAGTCCATGCTTAGGGGGCGGACCTTGCAGCCGGTCAAAACCAGAGTGACTCAGATTGATTTCCGATACTTTCTACTGGACAACCGAACCCGAGAAGGTAAGGTCGGTTATGAGGTGATCGCGCCTGTTCGCATTGGTGAGGGGTGGATTTTAGCAAACCTGGGTTGGACTGCTGCCAATCAGGATCGCCGTATTCTGCCTCAGCTTAAATTCACCTTAGAGCTCCCTCTGGAGTTAGAGGGTGTACTGTCACCACCTGAAAATCTTATTCAGTTATCTGAAAGCTCTCCAGAGGGCAGTGACTGGCCGCTGCGTGTTCAGTTTGTTGATACTGAGTTGTTCTCTAAACTTTTAGAGTTATCGGTTGAGCCGGTACTAATCAAGGTTTACTCTCAAATTACGGACGAAGTTTTGCCGCATCAGGCGACACTCAATTCCATGCCTCCCGAAAGGCACATAGGTTACGCGGTTCAATGGTTTGGTTTGGCTGTTGCCCTTGTGATTTGGTTGGCAGTTTCAATGCGGGTATCAAGGAGAGAGAGTTGAATTCTAGAAAAATAACAATGGCACTGATTCTTGGCAGTTCTGTATTGCCGATCGTCCTTGCTTTTGTCGTCTATTTCGGTGGTTTTGCCCCGCAGACGAGCGTTGCAAAAGGTGAACTCCTCGATCCCGTTCTGACTATTGAGCAGTGGGGCGGAGAGGCGGATCGTTTCACGGGGGCTTGGAGTATCCTCAAGACACATTCAGATGTCTGTGATCAGAGGTGCGATGAGTCACTCGAGCCACTTCGTCGGGTCCATGATGCTCTCGGTCGTGAGGCTAATCGAGTTCAGGTGATTGGTTTGGGGTCTGATAAGACTCGGTTGGAGCCAGGTATCTGGGTAGTGGATCCCCTTGGTAACCTAGTGATGCGCTATGGTCTAGAGACGGAGCTTAAAGAGTTACTGGAAGATCTAAAAAAACTATTAAAAGTGTCGAGGATTGGTTAGATGACAGCATCAAGAGTTGTTAATGGCGCCATTGTCTTTGCTCTGGTAGTTATTCTGCTAGGGGGATGGACGCGTCTGAATTATGCGGGGCTTGGATGCCCGGATTGGCCTGGTTGTTTCGGGTCGTTGGTTTTACCCTCTGAAATATCGAAAGTTGAGGCAGTGGCCCCTCAATTTGGTGTTGAAGAGGTCGATATGTTTAAGGGCTGGCTGGAGATGATCCACCGGTACGCAGCCTCCATTTTAGGTCTCATCATTGTTTATATTGCCGCAATTGCCTGGAAAAATCGGAAAGTTGACGGGTATCCGGTCAAGCTTAGCTTCGCCCTGCTTGCTTTAGTGATTGCTCAGGGTATCTTCGGCATGTGGACGGTGACCCTACTGCTATTACCGATCGTTGTAACAACCCACTTGATAGGGGGGCTAACCACGCTGACATTGCTCGTGCTACTGCGCCAAGCACTGGGCCGCATGCACGAGCCCGTGAAAACGACGCCGTTACCACTGGTGAAGTTGCTCTTTGCAGCTCTCTTCCTCCAGCTCATTCTGGGAGGCTGGACGAGCACAAACTACGCCGGTTGGGCATGTACTGACTGGGTTTACTGCCATGAGGATTACGATACACAGTATAACTTTGCAGAAGCACTTAATCCCGTGATGGATCCGACGATCAATCATGAGGGTGGGTCAATGTCGATCGAGGCGAGGACAGCAGTACAAGTAATGCATCGATTCGGTGGATTATTGTTGGCGATCGTAGCGCTGGCAGTCATCTTCAAATTTTGGCACAGGGCGGAGGCGCGACCAGCGCTTGTCGCTTTAGGGGCCACGCTCGCGTTACAGATTATCCTGGGATTCTTGAACGTGATATACATGGTACCGCTCAACCTTGCGACCGCACATCATGGTGTCGCGATACTCGTACTACTGAGCTGTCTAAAAATTAACGGTAAGCTGAGAACAGAATTAAAAGAGGTCTACCATGGCAATGTTGCAACAATCTGATTCAATTACGGCAAGGCCGACCTGGAGAGACTTTGTCGGTCTCTGCAAATTAAATGTAGTTGCAGTTATGGTGCTTACCCTTGTGGTGGGTCTGTGTCTCGCGGTACCGGGCGTACCACCTCTGGACACGCTGCTTATTGCCTCAATAGGTGTAGGTCTCGCATCCTCATCAGCCGCAGCAATCAACCATGTGTTGGATCGCAATATCGACCATAAGATGGCGCGCACCGCCGGACGCCCCTTTCCTCAGAGTCGCATGACACCCCAAGCAGCGCTGACCTTTGCGGCGGTCATTGGCGTGATTGGAATTGGCATGCTGGCGCTTTGGGTCAATCTACTAACGGCTTGGCTAACTCTATTTGCACTGATCGGATACGCGGTTATCTACACTGCGGTTTTGAAACGCGCCACGCCTCAGAATATTGTTATTGGGGGTGTCGCGGGTGCAGCTCCACCCCTTTTAGGTTGGACCGCGGTCACTGATTCGGTGGGAGGTCAGGGTTTACTGTTGATGCTGATCATATTTGCCTGGACACCACCCCACTTTTGGGCGCTCTGCATCGCACGCCGCGATGATTACGCACGGGCAGGCATTCCTATGCTCCCCAATACTCATGGTTTGGCCTACACGCGCCTACAGATATTCCTCTACACGCTCATTATGATCGTCGTAACACTGCTACCCTTCGTCACAGGAGGCAGCGGGCTGATCTATCTCATAGGCGTGACGCTTCTTAATGTACGTTTTCTTTACTGGGCTGCTAGACTAATGTTTGTAAGGGATGTGGCAGACTCAATGAAAATGTTCAAATACAGTATCTACTACATCATGGCGCTTTTCGTTGTGCTGTTAGTTGATCACTATTGGAGGGTATAAGCG
>Ga0102951_1000747_pt1 | contig 11864 bp, 9 predicted proteins | sample SalPonA_B_H2O_MG_FD_78507 | JGI IMG/M metagenome (GOLD analysis project Ga0102951, IMG submission 78507) | Water microbial communities from South San Francisco under conditions of wetland restoration - Salt Pond MetaG R2A_B_H2O_MG | ecosystem: Environmental > Aquatic > Non-marine Saline and...
GTCTGGAGCCTCTACGAGTGGTTTATTGTCAGCAGTCCGTTCTGGGGCGTTTTATCAGGCGCGCTGGCTGTCTACTGTTATCTGAGACTGATCCAGAACTTCCCAAAAGATGAAACTTAGAAACAACTTTCCCAGGAATCTCCCATGCACCGCGTAACTCTCGTCGATGACGATCGTGACATCAGAGAGCTGCTCAGCAGCTACCTTGAGAAAAACGGTTTCAGCGTAGTGGCGCATGAGTCCGCGGAGGCCCTGCTTGCCAGAGGTCTGGGCAACGCTGAGCTGGTCATCCTTGATGTCGGCTTACCCGGGTTAGATGGCCTTGAACTCTGCAGGGAGTTGCGCCGGTCATCCGATATACCAATCATTATGCTCACGGCTGCCAGCGACGACGTTGACCGTATTCTGGGACTGGAACTCGGTGCAGACGACTACATGGGAAAACCGTTCAACCCGCGCGAGTTACTCGCTCGAATCAAGGCGCTTCTTCGCAGAGTGAATGCACGACAGCCTACCCAGGTTCCAAGCGCTCTTCGGGTTGATAGCGCCTACAGACTGGCTTACTTCAACGACATAGAACTTGATCTAACCGGCGCAGAGTTTGATCTGTTACAGGCACTGCTCAAATACCCGGGCGAAGTTGTTAGTCGTGACCAACTCTCGCTCGACCTGAAAGGACACACGGCCTCGGCTTTTGACCGATCTATCGACACACTGGTGAGCCGACTCAGATCCAAACTCGCTCAGCACACAGAGATAGACCCGATTAAGGCCGTTCGCGGTAAGGGTTACCTACTGGCGGTTGCATGATCGGATTCTGGTCAAAATTAAGAGATCGGGTTCTACCTCAGTCAATTCTTGCCCGCATGACACTCATACTGCTGGTTGGCATCCTGCTTGCCCAGGTCATGAGTGCAGTAATCTGGAATCGCCAGCTCGAGGAGTCTGAGCGAACGCGACTGACTGAGGTATCTCAGGTTATGGGGGTCCGCATAGGCCAGACGCTGGAGTTTTTTAGCCGACTACCCAAACGCTACCGCCATATCGTACTCGACCAATTACGTGATATGGGAGGAACTCGTTTTTTTGTCTCTGTGAATCGCCAGTACCTTGAACTTAAACAGTTGCCAGAGAACGAATTGCAGGCTTTGGTACGCGATACACTGGTGGACAACCTTCGTTCACAGTTCGATACCAATCAGCAGCCCGTCGATGTGCGATTCGTCTCTTTCGATGACCTGCGCATACTCAATAACCGAAATTTAATGGTAGAGCTGCCCCCTAAATGGCAGAGCTTTGCACTTCTCAACCCCGGTGATAATAGCCCGGCCGTTGTGGTTCAACTCCCTCTGGGCGAACAGGAGTGGATCTATCTCGCTACCGTGTTTCCCGAGGGGCGTATTTTGGCTGAGAGCGTATTTAACGCTGAACGGATGCTCTCGGTTGCACTGGTGACTCTGACAGCGGCCCTGCTAACCTTGCTTCTGGTGGCGGGTATCGTGCGTCCGTTACGCCGGCTGGCTAAACAGGCCGACGCCTTGGGTCGTGGGCAGACTATGGAGACGATCCCGGTTGAGGGGACACGTGAGATGCAGACCACAATACGTGCCTTCAACCAGATGAGTCAACGCATTGAGAAGTATATCTCTGACCGCGAGCGTCTGTTCGCCTCGATATCACACGATCTTAAAACACCACTGACTCGAGCACGTTTAAGAGCCGAGCTCATTGACGATGAAGCTCTGCAGGAGGCACTGACAGGGGACCTTGAAAATCTCGAAGCGCTAGTGAAGGCCTCTCTACAGATGATTAAAGACGGCGCCATTCATGAGAATAGTGAACCGGTAAACCTGAAAGAGTTGATAGAGCGCTGTCTCAACAGTGCAAAAATTGAGGACCTTCCGTGCCGCAGCAATATCATCGAAGATTTATGGTTAAACGGAAGACCTCTGTCGCTTGAGCGTCTTTTCACCAACCTGATTGATAACGCACTTCATTACGGCCGTGCAGCTGAAGTCAATGGCTGGCGAGAGGAGACCGAACTTGTCATTGCAGTCTGCGATCGGGGACCCGGTATTAGTGAACAGTTGAAGGAGCGCGTCTTCGAACCCTTCTTTCGTATCGACAAAGCACCGACTTCGGTTCATGTAGGGTTGGGTATGGGTATTGTCCGCTCGATCGCACAACTTCACGGAGCCAGTATAGAGCTCAAAGACCGTTACCCTACTGGCCTTATTGTAGAGCTTCGATTCCCTTTGTAACACTTTGTAACACTCTAAAAGTCTTCGCCACTCCTGGGTTGATATAGTGCCGGTGTTTCGTACACCTAACCCAAAACAATAAGAGGATAACTCGATGTTGAAACGTACACTCGCAGTTTGCGTAGCCGCTGCATCAATGGCAGCAGCCACCGCTCAAGCAGCAAATGTTGAGGTTCTGCACTGGTGGACCAGTGGTGGTGAAGCAAAGTCTGTTGCTTACCTGAAAGAGAAGCTGGCTGAAGCAAACGTAGGCTGGGAAGATTTCGCCGTTGCTGGCGGCGGCGGTGAGAGTGCTATGACCGTGCTGAAATCGCGGGCAGCTTCTGGCAACCCACCAACCGCAGCACAGATTAAAGGCCCATCAATCCAGGAGTGGGGCGACCTGGGCTTCCTCGCAGACATCGACAGCGTTGCCAAAGCAAATAATTGGGATGCGCTGCTACCCGGTGTGGTATCAGATGTCATGAAGTTTGACGGTAAATATGTAGCCGCTCCAGTAAACGTTCACCGTGTGAACTGGCTCTGGGCAAATCCCGCCGTCTTTGAAAAAGCGGGCGCTACCATTCCAACAACCTGGGATGATTTCATCGTACAAGCCAAGAAGATTCAGGACGCTGGATTTATTGCACTGGCACATGGTGGTCAGGCATGGCAGGACGCCACGGTATTTGAAGCCGTTGTGTTGGGTGTTGGTGGTCCTGAATACTATCAGAAAGCGTTCGTTGAACTGGATGCAGATGCTCTGAACAGCGCAACTACCGAAGAGGTGTTCCGGGTATTTGGTGAACTGCGGCAGTTCGTTGATAGTAACGCTGCTGGTCGCGACTGGAACATCGCAACTTCGATGGTCATCAATGGCGAAGCCGCTATGCAGATCATGGGTGACTGGGCTAAGGGCGAGTTCACAGTAGCAGGGAAAACACCCGGTGTTGATTACGCTTGTGTCGCCGCTCCAGGTACCTCTGGCGCATTCACATTCAACGTAGACTCCTTTGCGTTCTTCAGCCAAGGGGATGCAGATGCTCAGGTCGCTCAGCAGGAGATGGCCAAGCAGATTCTGGGCGAAGACTTCCAGAAGGTGTTCAACCTCAATAAAGGCTCTATCCCTGCACGCCTGGGGATGGCACGCGATGAGTTTGATAGCTGCGCACACGCGTCGATGGATGCATTCGTAGCCAGCGCTGAGACTGGCGGACTGGTGCCAAGTTTCGCGCACGGTATGGCTGTATCTGAAGCAGTTTCCGGTGCCATTTACGACACGGCCACTAACTTCTTCAACTCCGATCAGTCTGCAGCAGATGCAAAATCTCAGCTGATCGCTTCAATTCAGTCAGCAATGTAAGCCCTGCAGGGCCCCTCAGAGGGCCCTGTTCTCATATTTCAGGAGTCACAACATGTCTGTGTCTAAGGCATCCAAGCCGCTGACGCTGGAGACCCTCTTGCCCAAAATCGTACTGGCACCTACCACAGTAGCAATGCTGGTGTGCATGTACGGTTTTATGCTCTGGACCGGTGCGCTGTCATTTACCAAAAGCCGCATGCTTCCCCAATGGGAGTTCGTCGGATGGGATCAGTACGCTCGCTTATTCAGTAACCCTCGTTGGGATGTAGCATTAAACAACCTGCTGATCTTCGGTGTTCTTTTTATAGCGATCTCGCTGCTAATAGGGTTGGTACTGGCGATCTTTCTCGATCAGAAGATTCGTGGCGAAGGGGCGATTCGTACCATCTACCTATACCCGATGGCCGTCTCATTTGTGGTAACAGGTACAGCATGGAAGTGGATCCTTAACCCGGGTCTGGGTTTAGAGAAACTGATGATCGACCTGGGTTTCGAAAACTTCGAATTTCGCTGGTTGGTAGAGCCTGACATGGCGATCTATACCATCGTTATTGCTGCGGTCTGGCAATCAAGTGGCTTCGTGATGGCGATGTTTCTTGCGGGTCTGCGCGGTGTCGACGACAGTCTGATTAAAGCGGCGCAGATCGACGGCGCAAGCCCTTTCCGAGCCTACTGGCATGTCATTCTGCCCATCCTGCGCCCGGTATTTTTTAGCGCCATTGTGATTCTGTCTCATATCGCAATCAAGAGCTTCGACCTGGTACAAGCTCTGACCGGCGGTGGTCCAGGCTACTCATCCGATCTACCCGCAAACTTCATGTACACCTTCGCTTTCAACCGCGCCCAAATGGGTCTCGGGGGCGCTAGTGCCATGGTCATGCTGATGGGTGTGCTGGCGATCCTTGTTCCTTATCTGTATTCCGAACTGAGAGGTCAGCGCAATGGCCAGTAAGACTCAATTTAGTGCTGGGCGCGCACTGATTTACGCCTTCCTGTTGATTATGGCGCTGCTCTACCTGACGCCCTTGTATGTGATGATTGCCACATCGTTCAAGGATATTGAAGAGATTCGTAGCGGCAATCTGCTGGCCCTGCCACAGGATCCAACGCTCTACGCCTGGATCAAAGCCTGGAGCAGCGCCTGTACCGGATCTGAGTGTGAGGGGCTGGCTCCCTTCTTTATGAACTCGGTCAAAATTGTTGTTCCGGCTGTACTGCTCTCCACCATCATTGGCGCATTGAACGGATACGTACTGGCGAAGTGGCGTTTTCGGGGCAGTGAAGTTCTGTTTGGAATGTTACTATTTGGCTGTTTTATTCCGTTCCAGGTAGTCCTCCTGCCGATGGCTCGCTTGCTGGCTGAGTTGGGTTTGGCCAACACGGTGACCGGACTGGTTCTTGTCCATGTGGTCTACGGCCTTGCTTTCACCACACTCTTTTTCCGCAACTTTTACGTCTCTGTCCCGACAGAGCTTGTCAAAGCAGCGCAACTGGATGGCGCGGGCTTCTTCGCTATTTTCCGGCACATTTTCCTGCCGGTCTCTCTGCCGATTTTCGTTGTAACGATTATCTGGCAGTTTACTCAGATCTGGAATGACTTCCTTTTCGGCGTGGTCTACTCGGGCCCTGGCACTCAGCCTATCACCGTGGCACTGAACAACCTCGTCAACACCTCGGTGGGTGGCAAAGAGTACAACGTTGATATGGCCGCAGCTGTCATCGCGGCACTACCAACGTTGCTGGTTTACATCTTTGCCGGAAAATATTTTGTCCGCGGCCTGACCGCCGGCGCAGTAAAAGGTTAATAACATGGGCGCACTTTTAATTGATCAGGTCACCAAGTCGTTTGGTGAAACACAGATTCTCAAAGGGATAGATATCGACATTCAGGATGGTGAGTTCATTATTCTGGTTGGCCCATCCGGGTGTGGTAAGTCGACGCTGATGAATATTATCGCCGGACTTGAGGATGCCACTACGGGTCGTCTTGAGCTGGCAGGCCGCGATGTAACCGATGTATCACCAAAAGATCGCGATATTGCCATGGTGTTCCAGTCGTACGCACTCTACCCAACGATGAACGTTGCTCGAAACATCTCCTTTGGTCTGGAGATGCGTAAGGTACCCAAAGAGGAGCGCGATCGCGTTGTTCAGGAGGTTGCCACACTACTGCAGATTGATCATCTCTTAGATCGCAAACCCAGCCAGCTGTCGGGTGGACAGCGTCAACGCGTTGCCATGGGCCGGGCGCTGGCTCGCTCCCCACGTGTGTTCCTGTTTGACGAGCCATTATCAAACCTGGACGCAAAATTGCGTGTCGAAATGCGCACTGAGATCAAGAAACTGCATAAACGTCTCGGTACCACGATTGTTTACGTGACTCATGACCAGATTGAAGCCATGACGCTGGCAGACCGTATTGCCGTCATGAAGGATGGCATCGTGCAGCAGCTCGGCACACCGGATCAGATCTATAACGACCCGGCCAACATGTTTGTTGCAGGTTTCATGGGCTCGCCACCAATGAACTTTATTGAAGTTGAGCTAGAAAACGCGCAGGCCGTTATCGAGAGCAGCTCCGAGCGTCATTTACTGCGTTTACCCCAGGCAGAATCACTGGCACTACAAGGACACTCAAAGGTGATACTGGGTATTCGTCCGGAGATGATTACCGAGCCTAAACCGGAGGACGATCCAACTTATCTGCACAGCATTCGCATGGATTTCGAGGTTGTTGAACCGATGGGCGCTGACACCATGGCCATCGGCCACTGGAATGGCACAGAAGTTCATGCACGTCTGTCTCCCAAAGCGGGTCTGCACGCTGGCGAAAGAACAGAGATACAGGTTAACACAGCGCTTGCAGTGATCTTTGATAAGAACACCGGCGAGCGAATTCGCTAGGCTGAAAATCAAGTCGACACCCTGCGCAAATGGGAGCTAAGAGCTCCCATTTTTTTAGGTTGACGCAGAGGCTCACTCTTTTAGCGCTCTATTCTTGTCAGCCTCGATAATCCACTCGTGATCCGGATCGTTATGGAATATCCACTCGCGTGACGGACCTGCCATTACATTCAGGTAGTAAGATGTATAACCATGAGGTGATCCGACTGGATGGTAGCCTCTGGGCACCATCACCACACCGTTCATCTCCACTGCCATAGTCTCATCCAGAGAACGGTCATCTGTATAGACGCGCTGAAATACAAAGCCCTGCTGCGGGTCCATTTTGTGGTAGTAGGTCTCTTCTAATTTCGTCTCTGAAGGCGAGATATCCCGATCATGTTTGTGCGGTGGGTAGCTAGACCAGTTGCCATCAGGCGTGATCACCTCGCAGACCAGCAGTTTCTCTGCTGCCATATTTCCAAAGAGAACATTACAGACATGACGCCTGTTCGTGCCCACACCCCGCGTTTCAAAACTTGCCATCTCAGGAGTAATCAGACGCGCAGGGTATTGCCCTGTAGCCGGTGCCTTGCATAGAGCAATTTCGCAGTCGGTATTGGCCCTCACCTCAAAGTAATCGGCAGGTGGCACATAGACAGCGAAAGGTGCTTTCTGCTCAAAAACACTCATGCGATCGCCCAGCCCGGACCAGCTCTCATGTCTTGTATTAACGTCAGCGAAGCCCGTCACCAGAACAACGCAGACCTCTCTATCCTCTGTAAGCTGCTTTAGGCTTTGGCCGGCGCTTAGTTGATAAACATCAAATCCGACATACTCCCAACCTGCAGATTCCGGTGTGATGTGCTGTATGCGACCCTCAAAATCTGGCGCACTTGCACGCGATAACAACTTGGACATATCTGACCTCTGATTAAAGTGCGTTCGCCCATGGCGATCGTTCAATGGTTTGAATGCCGTCGATGTTAAATCGGATTGAGCGGGAACTAAAGAGTAATTTAGAATTAATGTTCCATATAGAGTCTAAATCCCACTTTAAAATTATCTTATACATCCTAAAATGGGTACGAAAATAAATTTAATATACTGTTTTATATAGATATTTAATTTTTGAAATATATTTTCCAAATTATTGACATCAGCTTGCCAAATTTCTATTCTGTGACGCTAGTATTTCCAAAATACAGCTCCTGAGTGTCCGCAGCGATACTGCACGAAACAGAGTCTATGTCGAAAACTTAGAATGGGAACCCTTGCAATGAGCGACCTGAAAGCGAGTGTTGGCGAGCGCCAACTTGACCTCATAAGTATCGGCCGAGCCGCTGTTGACCTATACGGGGACCAGATCGGCAGTCGCCTAGAGGATATGGGTAGCTTCTCAAAATATCTTGGCGGCTCATCCGGCAATATTGCATACGGTACCGCTCGTTTGGGTTTGCGCTCAGCGATGTTGACACGTGTTGGTGATGAGCACATGGGTCGCTTCGTGCGCGAAGAGTTCGAATCTGTGGGTGTCGACACAAGTCATTTGATCACTGACAAAGAGCGGCTCACAGCGCTCGTAATTCTTGGAATCAAGGATCAGGACACGTTTCCCCTGATCTTCTATCGCCGCGACTGCGCTGACATGGCGCTGTGTAAAGAGGACATCAACCCAAAATTCATCGCCTCCAGCCGCAGTATTTTGATGACGGGGACTCACCTCTCTACCTCAACAACCTATGATGCCTGCATGGCAGCTATTGAAGCGGCCAAAGCAGCGGGCACCAAAGTTGTGTTGGATATCGATTACCGCCCAGTCCTTTGGGGCTTAACCGGTATTGGTGAAGGTGAGAACCGCTTCGTATCCAGCGAGAGGGTCAGCGCACACCTCCAGACGGTACTGCCCCATCTGGATCTGGTTGTGGGTACAGAGGAGGAAGTGCACATTGCTGGCGGGACCACCGACACTATCGCTGCACTGAAGAAAATCCGTAAACTGAGCAACGCGACTATCGTTCTCAAACTCGGCGCGCTGGGCTGTACCGTGCTGGATGGTGAAATTCCAGACTCCATGGACAACTTCGATGTGTTCACTGGCGTTCGCGTAGAGGTGCTGAACGTTTTGGGAGCCGGTGACGCATTCATGAGCGGTTTCCTGCGTGGCTGGCTGCGCGGTGAGGACTACCAGACCTGCTGTCAGTTCGCTAACGCTTGTGGCGCGCTTGTGGTTTCACGTCACGGCTGTGCACCAGCGATTCCATCAGCTGAAGAGCTGGACTACTACATTGCTCACGCCGACGAGATTCCGCGTCCAGATCAGGACACAGAGCTTAACTACCTGCACCGCGTGACGACACGTCGTAAGGCAGAGTGGAACGAGATCTTCGGCCTGGCTTTCGACCACCGTATCCAGCTGTTCCAGATGGCACGCGAAACCGGTGCCGACGAGAAGCGCATCAATAAGCTGAAACAGCTTTTAGTAAAAGCGACTCAGGCTGGCGCAGATGCTGAAGGCCTGGAGGGCAACATTGGCGTACTGATTGATGACACCTACGGTCAGGATGCGCTCAACGACGTTACCGGCCGTGGCTGGTGGATTGGCCGCCCAGTTGAGATGCCAACCTCTAACCCAATCGAACTTGAAGGTGGCCGGTCTATCGGTAGCCGCCTAAAGGAGTGGCCACTAGAGCACGTGGTTAAGTGCCTAATCTTCTACCATCCAGATCAGCCAGTAGAGCACCGTCTGTTGCAGGAGCGTCAGGCACAGGAACTCTACCAGGCGTGTTGTGCATCGGGTCACGAGCTATTGCTGGAGATCATCCCACCTAAGGATATGGAGCAGGATGAAGAGACTTTGGTACGTGCACTGACTCGCTTCTACAACCTGGGTATTCGCCCTGACTGGTGGAAACTGCCTGCACCAAGCAAAGCGGTTTGGCAGAAGCTGACCGACCTGATTAATGCGCGCCAGCCACACTGTCGCGGCATTGTTCTGCTGGGTCTGGATGCACCCATTGAACAGCTTAAAGCAGACTTCGCTAACTCAGCTGGCTTCGACATCTGTAAAGGTTTCACGGTGGGTCGTTCACTCTGGGTGAAAGAGAGCCGTGCGTGGCTGGCAAATGAAATTGATGACGCCCAGTTTGTGGCTCAGGTTAGCGGTAACTTCGTTGACCTGATTCAGAACTGGCGCCAACGTGGTCTGACGGCAACAACCTAAGATCCAGACCTGAGAGATACATAGATGAGTACAGTACGTCTTACAATGGCCCAGGCGCTGGTGCGCTACCTGATGGCCCAAAAAACACTGATCGCTGGTGAGAAACAGCCTATCTTTGCGGGTTGCTGGGCGATCTTTGGTCATGGCAACGTAGCCGGCCTTGGTGAGGCTTTGCAGCCCGTGCAGGCTGAGTTCCCAACTTTCCGTGGCCAGAATGAGCAGACCATGGCGCATGCCGCTATCGCCTACGCCAAAACCATGGATCGCAGGCGCTTCATGGCAGTGACTGCGTCCGCAGGCCCAGGTTCAGTGAACATGGTGACCGCCTCAGCAGTTGCGCACGTAAACCGGTTGCCCGTGCTGTTCCTGCCGGGTGACACCTTCTCTACTCGCCAGCCCGACCCAGTGCTGCAGCAGGTTGAGCACCCACACGACTACACTCTGACCTCGAACGATGCATTCAAGCCAGTGAGCCGCTACTTCGACCGCATCCACCGTCCAGAGCAGCTGATGGCTGCACTGCCAAACGTGATGCGTGTCCTGACCGACCCTATCGATTGTGGCCCAGCTTGTCTGGCTATCCCACAGGACGTGCAGACCATGGCGTTTGACTACCCTAAGAGCTTCTTTGACGAGAAGATTCACTACATGCGCCGTCAGGCTCCAGATACCAACGAGCTGGCACGCGCACTCGATCTGATAAAAACGTCGAAGAAGCCAGTAGTTATCGCCGGTGGTGGCATTCACTACTCGGGCGCTCTGAACGAGTTCGATCAGTTTGTCTCGAAATACCAGATCCCTGTTGCAGAGACTCAAGCGGGCAAAGGCGCCCTGCCTTGGAACCACACTCAGAACCTAGGCACTCTGGGTGTATCAGGCTCTGCCTCTGCTAATACTATGGCAGCTGAGACCGATCTGGTGATTGCCGTGGGCACACGTCTGGGCGACTTCGCATCTGGCTCACGTGCACTGTTCCACAACGATGCCAAACTGGTCTGCATCAACGTAGGCTCATTCGACGCAATCAAACACAAAGCGCAGCCACTGGTTGGCGACGCTAAGCTAACACTTGCGCAGCTGACCGAAGCACTCGATGGTTGGAGCATCGATAGCGACTGGATCTCCAAAGGCGAAGCTGAACGTCAGGCGTGGATTCGCATCTGTGACGTAGCTATGTCTGACCGCGGTTCCGATCTGCCAACCGACGCTGAAGTTGTCGGTGCAGTACTGCGCTCATCTGACATGAGCAAAGATATTGTTGAGTGTGCTGCTGGCGGCCTGCCAGGCGAGCTACAGAAACTCTGGCGTACCGAACACGCCAAAGGTTACCACATGGAGTATGGCTACTCGTGCATGGGTTACGAAGTGGCTGGCGGTATCGGCGTGAAGATGGCCAAGCCTGACTCAGAGGTTTACGTTATGGTGGGCGATGGCTCCTACATGATGGCGAACTCAGAGATCTTTACCTCTGTGATGCTGGGTCAAAAATTCATTCTTGTCGTACTGGATAACCGCGGTTACGGCTGTATCCATCGCCTGCAAACGTTGGGCTGTGGTGGCGCCCCCTTTAATAACCTACTCGAATATTGCTACACCGCCGGTGGCAAGCCCGCACCCAAAATCGACTTCACTGCCCACGCAATGGCGATGGGAGCAAAGGGCGAAAACGTCAGCACCATTCGAGAGCTTGAGGAGGCGCTGGTCCGTGCCCGAGCATCCGATGTCACTTACATTATTAGCATCGACACTGACCCACTGATCACCTCACCCGGTGGCTGCTGGTGGGAAGTTGCGATTCCTGAAGTTTCAGGCCGCACCCAAGTGCAGGAAGCACGCGCCAAATACGATGAAATGAAAAAACGCCAGTTGGAGAACCTATAAACATGAGCGTACGCATTGGTATTAACCCGCTGACATGGACCAACGATGACATGCCAGCACTCGGCGCAGATACGCCACTGGAAGTCTGTCTGTCTGAAGGTAAAGAGGCTGGCTACGCAGGTTTTGAACTAGGCCAGAAGTTCCCACGCACACCTGAGATCCTTGGCCCCATCCTTGATAGCCACGGCCTCTCAATGGTATCTGGCTGGTACTCAAGTTATCTGCTCGAGCGCAGCGTGGATGATGAGATCGAGGCGATGCAGCCACACCTGCA
>Ga0102951_1000751_pt1 | contig 11845 bp, 12 predicted proteins | sample SalPonA_B_H2O_MG_FD_78507 | JGI IMG/M metagenome (GOLD analysis project Ga0102951, IMG submission 78507) | Water microbial communities from South San Francisco under conditions of wetland restoration - Salt Pond MetaG R2A_B_H2O_MG | ecosystem: Environmental > Aquatic > Non-marine Saline and...
AAACACAGGCGCGCCGTGCGGCATTTGCCCGCCGTAAACAGGCGCATACGGCTGATATTGGCGCATCTTGTGGGGTGTTGTCGTCGTTTTTGGCGGGACATCGCGGCGTGCCGGTGGCCGGATACATGCCCATTCGCACGGAAATTGACCCCCTGCCTGCCATGGCAGAATGTGCCGCGCATGGGGATGTGGGTGTTCCCGTTATTTTGGCCCAAGCGCAGCCATTGAAATTTTCCAAATGGACGCCCGATTGCGTGATGATCGATGGCCCCTTTGGTGCGTCCATTCCGCAGGTGGATGATTTTTTTATTCCTGAAATTGTGATTGTGCCACTGGTCGCCTTTGACAGCGCGGGCGGGCGGTTGGGTTATGGCGGTGGATTTTATGATCGCACGTTGGAATTGCTGCGTGCACATGGGCCAGTTTTGGCTGTGGGTTTTGCCTATGATGCGCAACAGGCCGATCAACTGCCCCTAGAGCCGACTGACCAGCCATTGGATATGATTATCACTGAAAGCCGGATTATTGAATTTAGCCATTGATTGCGTGGTCTTGCGCTTTGGCGGAACTGCGCCTAGGGATAGGGCATGAAGATATTATTCCTAGGCGATGTCATGGGCCGCGCAGGGCGCGATGCGATCGTGGCAAATTTGAAACAGATGCGCAGCGATTGGCGCGTTGATTTCGTCATTGTAAACGCTGAAAATGCGTCCAACGGTGCAGGGCTGACCGAACCCCATGCCAAACTGATCCTTGAGGCAGGCGCCGATTGCGTCACCTTGGGCGATCATGCCTTTGATAAAAAGGATATGCTGAGTTATATCGAACAAGACACCCGCATTATCCGACCGCTGAATTTTGCCAAAAATGCCCCAGGTCGCGGCGCGCGCATTTTTTCCGATACGAGGGGGCGCAAAATACTGGTGGCACAGGTTTTGGGGCAGGTGTTCATGAAACGCGCCTTTGATGATCCCTTTAGTGCAGTTGATCAAATTTTGCGCAACCACCCTCTGGGCGGTCAGGTCCAAGCGATTGTTCTGGATGTCCACTGCGAAGCGACATCGGAAAAAATGGCCATGGGGCATTTCTGTGATGGGCGTGCATCATTGGTTGTTGGCACACATACCCATGTGCCCACGGGGGATGCGATGATATTGACCAAAGGCACGGGCTATCAAACCGATGCAGGCATGTGCGGCGATTATAACAGTGTGATCGGCATGGATCCCGCCGAACCGCTGCGCCGATTTGTGACAGGGATGACAAAAAACCGGTTTGAACCCGCAATGGGGCCTGCCACATTGTCAGGCGTTTTGGTGGAAACGGACGATAAAACGGGTAAGGCAGTGGCCATCCAAATGATCCGCCATGGCGGAAAATTGGAACAATCTGCCCCATGATCCAGCGGTTTTGGCCCTATGTTGTCTTGATCCTGTTGGGGGCAGGGTGGGGGGCGTCTATCCCATTGACCAAAATAGCCGTATCCACGGGGCACCAAGAATTTGGATTAATTTTTTGGCAACTGGCAATTATGTCGGTTTTGTTATCAGCTGTGGTGATGCTGCGCGGCAAACCCTTGCGAATTGGCCTGCCGTCGCTAAAGCTGTTTGCCATTGTGGCATTGGTCGGAACAGTTTTGCCCAATACGGCATCCTATACCGCGGCCGTTCATCTGCCTGCGGCCTTTATGGCGATTTTGATTGCCACAGTCGCGATGTGGGCCTTTCCCATTGCCATCGCGATGGGGCAGGATCGGTTTTCGTGGAAACGTTTGTCGGGGTTGGTAATCGGATTGATTGCCGTTATTTTACTGGTAGCCCCGAGTGCCAGTTTCCCAGACAGATCGGTTTTGTGGTTTGTTCCTATCGCCCTGATTGCCCCGTTTTTCTATGGGATTGAGGGGAATTATATTTCAAAATTTGGCACGCTCCATCATGGCCCGATTGAAACGTTATTGGGGGCATCTGTGGTCGGTTGGTTCATCGTGACACCCGCCGCCATTGTGACGGGTCAGGTCTTTAACCCCTTGGCCAATTTTGGCGCGGCGGAATTGGCCCTGCTTGGCGCCAGCCTAATCCATGCGATTGTATATACCAGCTATGTATGGTTGGTGGGCCGCGTTGGATCGGTCTTTGCCGCTCAGGTCAGTTATATGGTCACCATTTTTGGCGTCTGTTGGTCCATATTGTTTCTGGGCGAAGCACAATCCCCCTATCTTTGGGCCTCACTTGTTTGCATGATGGCAGGCATGAGCTTGGTGCAAACACGTTCAAAGGACAATTAATGCTGTCAAACTTTTTCACATCCCCCGATGTGGCGCCCTATCTGGCGATTGCCATTGTCTTGGCAATGTTTGTAATGTTTGTCCGCGAAAACTATCCGACCGAAGTGGTCGCGCTGGGCGGGGTATCGGTGTTATTGGCTACGGGGATCTTGCCTTATGACGCGGGATTGGGGGTGTTATCGAACCCCGCGCCATGGACCATCGCAGCGATGTTTTTGGTAATGGGCGCTTTGGTGCGCACGGGGGCCTTGGACGCCTTTACCGTTTTTGCAGATGCGCAGGCCAAAACCCATCCAAAACGCGCCATCGCGATGATGATGGGGTTTGTGGTTTTGGCCTCTGCTATTGTTTCGAACACACCGGTCGTTGTGGTGATGATCCCTGTGTTTGTGCAGCTGTCGCGCACTTTGGGGTTGGCATCGTCAAAATTGTTGATCCCGTTGTCCTATGCGGCGATCATGGGGGGGATGTTGACCCTGATTGGCACATCCACGAACCTGCTGGTTGATGGTGTGGCGCGCGCCCAAGGGATGCAACCCTTTGGTATTTTTGAAACCACACCGGTGGCCATTGTGGTGGTCATCTGGGGCATGATTTATCTGCGCTTTGTCAGTCCATTATTGTTGCCAGATCGCGACAGTATGGCCAGCCTGCTGTCAGACAAATCGAAAAAGAAATTTTTCACCGAAGCGGTCATTCCACCGGAATCTGCGTTGATTGATCAGCCTGTGACAGATGTGGCCCTGTTCAAACGGGATGGGGTGCGTTTGATTGACGTGATCCGTGGCGATGCATCGCTGCGCCGCAATATGCAAGATGTGGTGCTGCAATCTGGGGATCGCGTTGTGTTACGCACGAAAATGGCAGAACTGCTAAGCCTGCAACAGGACAAAAGCCTGCGTCCCGTCGATCAGGTATCTGCCGTTGAAACCACCACGGTTGAGGTGCTGATCACCCCCGGGTGCCGCATGGTGGCGCGCAGTCTGGGCAATCTGCGTTTGCGTCGCCGGTACGGGGTCTACCCATTGGCCGTGCATCGCCGCAATCAAAACATTGGCCGCCAGCTGGATGATTTGGTGGTGCAGGTGGGCGACACCCTGTTGCTTGAGGGTGCGCCCGAAGACATTCAGCGACTGGCCGCTGATATGAATATGGTGGATGTGTCAAAGCCCACATCCCGCGCCTATCGCCGTGGGCATGCGCCGATTGCGGTGCTGGCCCTGTTGGGGATTGTTATTCTGGCCGCCTTGGGGCTGGCCCCCATTTTCATGCTAAGCATTCTGGCGGTGGCGATCATATTCCTGACCCGCTGTATTGATGCGGATGAGGCATTTGATTTCGTTGAAGGACGCCTGTTGGTCCTGATCTTTGCAATGCTGGGCATTGGCGCGGGGTTGGAACATTCTGGCGCAGTCCAGCTGATTGTCGATGCGCTGGCCCCCTATATTTCGCTGCTGCCGGGGGTGTTGATGATTTGGGCAATTTATTTGCTGACCTCGGTTTTAACGGAAATGGTGTCGAATAATGCGGTGGCAGTTGTTGTCACACCAATTGCCATTGGCTTGGCCCAGGCGATGGGCGTGGATCCGCGCCCCTTTGTTGTGGCGGTGATGGTCGCGGCATCGGCATCCTTTGCCACGCCGATCGGGTACCAAACGAATATGCTGGTCTATGGGCCAGGGGGGTATCGCTTTACCGATTTTTTACGGGTGGGCATTCCATTAAACCTAAGTATTGGGATCATTGTTTCGGTCATGATTCCTTATGTTTTTCCGCTATAGGGGGGCTTGCCCCGACGCGCAGGCGGGCTTAATAAGGGCAAAATTCATTTTTTGGAGGATACCATGGCAGGCCATTCAAAATGGGCAAACATTCAACACCGCAAAGGGCGGCAGGATGCGGCGCGGTCGAAACTGTTTTCTAAACTGTCAAAGGAGATTACAGTCGCCGCCAAAATGGGCGATCCTGATCCAGAAAAAAACCCGCGCCTGCGTTTGGCTGTAAAAGAGGCGAAATCGAATTCTGTTCCCAAGGATGTGATCGAACGCGCAATTAAAAAATCCGCCGCGGGCGAAGGGGACGATTACGAAGAAATCCGTTACGAAGGATACGGCCCTAACGGGGTCGCCATTATTGTCGAGGCCATGACCGACAACCGCAATCGTACCGCGTCAAACGTGCGATCCACATTTTCCAAAAATGGCGGAAATTTAGGCGAAACCGGTTCTGTTGGGTTCATGTTCGAACGCAAGGGGGAAATTACCTATGGTGCGGATGTGGGCGATGCCGATACGGTCATGATGGCCGCAATCGAAGCTGGCGCAGAGGATGTGGAGTCTTCTGAAGATGGACATGTCATTTGGTGTCAGGACACCGACCTGTCAGATGTCGCGAACGCGTTGGAAACCGAATTGGGTGAAAGTCAATCGACCAAATTGGTCTGGAAACCCACCACAACAACCGAGCTGGACCTAGATGGGATGCGCGGTTTGATGAAATTGATCGACGCGCTTGAGGACGATGATGACGTACAGCGTGTCACTTCAAATTTCGAAGCATCAGACGACGTGATGGACCAATTATAAAAATATATGTGGTATTCCGAATAAGGCGCGGGTTGGCTGCGCCTTATTAATTTTTTAGCATAAACTATCATTTTAACTGAAATTAAATTCGTTCTTGACGCAAATTTTTTGCGACATTAATCCCAAATTGATCCACTTTTCCTGCGTTACTACCCTGTTTTTTCATTTAAATAAGGCATTTTCTTTAGTGCTGCTGTGGCAACAATTAGATTGTAAAGAAAAAGTTGAAAATATTACTTTAGTATGATTTATTGTCCTAACGAGAACAAATAAATGCGGGTCTAATTATGTCATCTCAACGATATTTAAACGTCGCGCAACTGCGCGAACTGCTACATGGTATGGAAAACGATTTAGGTTTGGGTCATCTGACGCAAAACGAAAAGGATGTGTTTTATGCCGTGCAACTGGTGATTTCGGCCAAAGACGGGATCGCCAGATCCGAAGATATCAAGAACCATGAATTATCCAAAAGCATTACACAACCTACCTTTCACCGAAGTTTGAAGAGTTTGGTTGATAAGGGATTGCTGGCGCATGCGCCGAATACCAAGGCGGGATCTTATGTGAACCCCGAACCCCTATCCCAGCGTCAGGCCGTTCAATTGGCAGCCGTGATCTAGTAGGTTACAATAATAGAACTATACGCAATATCTGTTGCATGCTAAAACGCCCCTGTGCACACAGGGGCTTTTTTATGGGCAGTTTGGTCTCCGGCTTTTTATTGGGATTTTCGCTGATTTTGGCGATCGGATCACAAAACGCCTTTGTGTTACGGGCGGGGCTTGCGCGGAAATTTGTACTGCCGATTGTATTGACCTGTGCCGTGTCGGATGCGGTGCTAATCATCGCGGGCGTTTCAGGGCTGGGCGCATTGATCAGCCAGATGCCCGATTTAATAACGGCCATTCGGTATTTTGGGGCTACGTTTTTGGCGTTTTATGGTGTCCGATCGTGGATGGCGGCCCTGCGTGCCACTGATGGTTTGACCGCAGATGGCGTTTTGAACACGCAGCGACAGGCGATTGTCACATGTTTGATGTTCACTTGGCTAAACCCCCACGTTTATCTGGACACTGTTGTGCTGTTGGGATCCATTTCGCAAACCCATGCCAGCCCCCTGCTGTTCGCGATTGGGGCAACTTTGGCCGGCTTTGTCTTCTTTTTCAGCTTGGGCTTTGGTGCGCGGTTATTGGCGCCATTGTTTGCGGCACCGCGGGCGTGGCAAATATTGGATGTCGTGATTGGCATCATCATGTTCAGCTTGGCCTATATGTTGATACAGGGGGCGTGATGGTACAGCAACCAACCGGTGCAACCAATACACTGATGGGGGTGTTTTGGATGGTCGTCACCGGGATCATGTTTGTTTGTGTGACGGCGGGTGTCAAATTTGTAGATGGCCGTGTGCCTTCGGGTCAGGCGGCATTTTTGCGCTATGCCTTGGGTTTGGTGTTGTTGATCCCGATGCTAAAACATCTGACTATGTCGGTCTTGACCAAATCCAACCTGACCCTGTTGGGGCTGCGGGGGATTGTGCATGGGATTGCCGTAAATTTATGGTTCTATGCTATGGGTGTTATTCCCATGGCGGATGTGACGGCGATGAATTACATGACACCTGTCTATGTGACGATTGGGGCGGCATTGTTTTTGGGCGAAACGCTGGCGCTGCGACGCATCATTGCGATCGGGGTGGCTTTAATCGGGGCCTTTATCATTCTGCGGCCTGGATTTCGGGATGTGTCATCGGGGCATTTGGCCATGCTGGCCACATCACTGGGATTTGCGGGATCTTATCTGATTGCCAAGCGTGTGTCCGGGTGCCTGCACCCATCGGTTGTGGTTGTCGCGCTGTCCATTTTGGTCACAATCGTGTTGGCGCCCTTGGCATGGTGGGTTTGGGTGCCGCCTTCGGCTGTGGATGTGATGCTATTGTTCGCGGTCGCGTGTTTCGCCACAGTTGGGCATTACACTATGACACTGGCCTTTGCCGCGGCCCCTGTGACGGTCACCCAGCCCGTCACATTTTTGCAATTGATCTGGGCAGTCGCAACAGGGGCCATCGTGTTTGGAGAAGCGATTGACCTGTGGGTCATTTTTGGGGCAGGTTTGATCATGTCAGCCATTTCGTTTATGACATGGCGCGAAGCACGGTCGCGCAAGCGGATCGTTTCCCCCTACGTTCAATCAGAACACCCAGGGTTAAAGTGATTAATTTTTGGGAATTTTCCCAAGAATTGCAGATTTTTTCATATTCTTGCGACTATTTGTCTAACCTCAGCCTAGAACGGAACGTTGCTGAAACCATGTTAAAACTTGATCATATCGTTATTGCCGCCGAGTCCCTATCCCAAGGGGTCGACTATATTCAAAACCTGTTGGGCGTTTCAATGACGACTGGTGGGAAACATGCGGCGTTTGGAACGCATAACGCGCTGCTGTCTTTGGGGGATGCATATCTTGAAGTGATCGCAATTGATCCAGACGCGCCGAAGCCCACCCATGCGCGTTGGTTTGGATTGGACACGTTTTCCGGGTCGCCACGATTATCCAACTGGGTGTTGCAAACGGATAAACCGCGCCGTGTGATTGGCAAAACCTTGATCGGTACGGGCGATATGATGACGGTATCGCGTGACGATCTGACCTGGCAGATTACGGTCCCCAAATCGGGGCATTTGCCGCTGGATAATTGTGCGCCGGCGGTGATCGACTGGATGGGGGCGGATCATCCCGTCACGCGGTTGCCCGATGTTGGCTGTCGATTGACCAATTTGCAGATCGAACACCCTCATGCGATTTCGTTAAAATCCTTTCTAACGGACACATTTTCTGACCCGCGTGTTGTGGTGCGTGGACGCGAATGCGGGGGGATGTCTGCCACGATAGAGAGCCCAAATGGGGTTGTCACACTGACATAACGCTTTTGTGAAATTTGCTGTTCCATGGCGCAATTTGCTGTCGATCCGCTGTGTTTCGTGTTAGGCAATAGCCGTTATGTCAATTTGGTCCAAAATATCCCAAGCGTTATCCGCGTTGGCCAATGGCGAAAGCCTGTCTGCGGTCTTTGACCGGCTGCGCACGCCGCCAGAGCGGACTATTGCCTTTACCATTGCGGTGATTGCCCTTGGTGCCAAAATGGCCAAGGCCGATGGACGTGTGACCCGAGATGAAGTAACCGCCTTTCGCCAAGTGTTTCAAATTCCCTCAACCGATCACGATCATGCCGCGCGCGTGTTTAATTTGGCGCGCCAAGATGTCGCGGGTTATGATATCTATGCGCGACGGATCGGGGCGATGTTCGGGGCAGGGCACCAGACATTGCGCGATTTGCTAGAGGGGTTATTTTGTATCGCAATTGCCGATGGCACGTATCACCCGCAGGAAAATACGTTTCTAGCCGATGTTGCCAAAATCTTTGGCATAAGTGGGCCGGAATTCGAAAGATTGCGCACGACCTTTGTGCCCGATGCTGCGCCTGATCCCTTCTGTGTGTTGGGAATTGATCCTACCGATGATCCCGATGCGATCCGTGCCGCGTATCGCAGGTTGGCACGTGAATATCACCCAGATCAATTGATAGCCCGTGGTCTTCCCCAAGAGGCCGTTACACTGGCTGAACGAAAAATGGCACAGATCAACGATGCCTATGATTACCTAAGTAAGGGACGTTGAATTTGGATGCGGATTGCCACCTATAACGTCGAATGGTTCAATGCGCTGTTTGATGATCGCGGGATGCTGTTGATCGATCAGGGATGGTCTGGCCGCTATAATGTGACCCGTCAGGTTCAAATTGCGGCGCTGGGGACTGTGTTTGCCGCCATAGATGCTGATATCATCTTACTGGTCGAGGCCCCTGATCATAGTTCAGATCGCAGCACGATTGCTGCTCTACAACGGTTTTGCGCCCATTTCGGGCTGCGCACCGATGCCTGCGTTATGGGGTTTGCAAATGAAACCCAGCAGGAATTGGCCATTATGTATGACCCCAAACTTTGCACCATTACACATACCCCCCATGCGGGCCCAACAGCGCCGCGATTTGATGGCAGTTTTGACATTGATTTGGATATCGATGCGCGGCTTGATCGGGTTCAATTTTCAAAGCCCCCGTTGGAAACACAGGTGCAACTGGCCAGTGGACGCATTGTGGAATTGATCGGCGTACATCTGAAATCCAAGGCCCCTCATGGTGCGCGCAATCTACAAGAGGCGATGCAGCAATCCATCAAAAACCGCCGCAAACAATTGGCCCAAGCCATCTGGCTGCGGCGGCGTATTTCAGAACGATTGGCCGCCGGTACGGATATGATTGTCTTGGGCGATTTCAACGATGGGCCGGGTTTGGATACCTATGAAACCCTGTTTGGGCGATCCTCGATCGAAATTATCGCAGGCGCAGGATCCCAAGATGCGCCAATGTTTGATCCACATGTTGCACAGGTCGTCGTGGATGAATTTGGCGATCTACCCTATAGTGCGCGGTTCCAAGGGCGCGATCATACACCCCATTTGAATGCCTTGATTGATTATATTTTTGTCAGTCCAAATTTGACGGACAAGGCTGGGAAATGGCGCATTTTGAACCCGTATGAAGTGCAGTTACCCCCACAATTGACTCAGGCACTGATGACAGCCAGTGACCATTTTCCAGTAACGCTAGATTTGAACCTAGACTAGGTCGTCACCACCCGTGGCGACAGTTTTAACGATCGCGCAAGCGAGTCAAATCGTGACTGGGCAACTTCGCCAAATAGGGGCAACATATCCTCTGACAATTCCAAAATCACTGTCTGGCGTTTGCGGTTTATTTTTAACTCGGCGTGCATGTGATCGTCGGAAATCCACAGCATTGCGCCTAGACGCATGGCCTTGCCGATGATTTCGGCCGATTGCAGCTGTTTTTCGTTCAACAACGTAAACAGATCCGCAAACGGACTGTCCGCCCGACTGTTTTTATAACGATGCAACAGCGCCAGACCCAACCAAACCCGTTCGGAATGTTTCAGGCCACCCAAATTTGCGCGCGTGGCATTGTCAAAGCAGACCTCGGCGCGGTAATCGGGGTGCGCGCGCCACGATACATCGTGCAGATGGCAGGCTGCTTGGATCAGGCGCAGAAATTCATCGGTTGCCAGAGGAAACAGCCCTTGGACGAAATTGAACAGGTGCTGGCCATAACCGGGGATACGGGCATCCTTCATCTCGGCAAAATGGCACGCCTCGATCAATGGATCGCGATCGCGCATGTCTTGGGGCATTTCTTCGTATAGCATACCTTCGCGGATACCATAGCTGGATACGGCAATATCCTTGGGTTTGAAAATAGAGATGATGCGCTTTAACACTTCTGCTGCATAAGGCAATAGGGCCATCCGACTGGCGGAAATTCCAGCGCGCTCTCGGATTTCGGTGTGGTCATGTTCACCAAGATAGGCGATTGTTTCGCGGATATCTGTGGTGCTCATCCGATATTCATGCATGACATGCAATGGGTAGCCCCGCCGCAGCATATCGACACGCGCAAAGGCACGCCACGATCCACCCACCAAAAACAAACGGTTATGCTGGGGGCCCAAGGCGTCGCTCATTTTCGCCAGCATTTCTTTGATGTGGCGACTGCGACCTTTTTTCCCACCGGTCAATTCACGCAGCTTTAGCGGCCCCAGATCGGATGAAACGCGCTTGCCCACACGGCCGCCACTGATTTCGGCCAATTCCATTGACGATCCACCAATATCGCAGACCAGACCATAGCTGCCGGGCCAGCCCAATAATACCCCTTGGGCCGACAGACGCGCCTCTTCTAATCCGTCGATGATCCAGATTTTTTGACCTGTTTTTTCCAGCACTTCGTTGCAAAATTCTTCGCCATCAGATGCATCACGCACGGCGGCAGTCGCTACGGCGGTTAATTTGGGCACGCCCATTCCTTTGGCTAGATGCACAAAGCGGTCAATCGCGGCCAAAGCCCGTTTGCGCCCATCTGGGTTTAACCGCCCCGAATGTGCCATCCCTGCGCCCAAGGCACACATGATTTTTTCGTTGTAAAAATATGCGGGCGATCGGGCCGCCCCATCAAACACAACCAAACGCACCGAGTTTGACCCCACATCAATCACACCAACTTTTTTCAGATAGGGGTATTGGACATTGGCAAAATCGGCACTGTCATAGGGGGCCCATTGTGCTTTGGTCGTCTGGTTCATCCTGTGCCTCGTTCGTCGGGAACACCGACTGTTGTAAAGCGGCCTTGCGCCCTAATCAACTGCAAGTTTGTCTAGTACCTCGGCGGCAAAGCGCCGCGTAATATTGCGATGTTCAGCCAAGGCCTGTCGATCTAGTTCATCCACGATGCACTGTGCCTGTTCAAAGGATCGATCGCAGCGTATCAACAAATATTGTAATACATCGGGCGCCGGAAACAATTGTCGATCGGAAAATAATTTAGCCAGCAATGCGATAAACAGGGAATCGTCAGGGTCGGCCAATGTAGCTGCGCGTGATCCTTGCAGACGGGATGCCAAATCGGGCAGGGATAAATTCCATTTACTGGGGTCAGTGCGCCCTGTGACCAGTAAAAAATTGCACTGCGATGCAATCAGGTTATGCAAGTGAAACATGGCCTGTTCCGTGGCCATGTCGCCCGCCATTTGGTCCAAATCATCCACAACAACATTGGTTTGTGCCAATTCTGTCACATCGTGCTTGGTTAAATCGGTGGCTGCGATCACATCGGCCCCCGCTGCGTTGGCCCAAACATGGGATAGATGTGTTTTTCCTGACCCTTTGGCGCCGTACAGGATATGTTTGCGATTGGGCCAATTCTGCCAATCCTCGATCAAGGCGATCGCCAGCGCGTTGCTTTGTGAAATGAAAAAATCACCGCGCCCCAACGATGTGCGTTTGGGCAAATCTAAAATCAGCTGTTTCGACATTTCACTCTTTCGGATCAATTCCACTTAGCCCG
>Ga0102951_1000760_pt1 | contig 11792 bp, 5 predicted proteins | sample SalPonA_B_H2O_MG_FD_78507 | JGI IMG/M metagenome (GOLD analysis project Ga0102951, IMG submission 78507) | Water microbial communities from South San Francisco under conditions of wetland restoration - Salt Pond MetaG R2A_B_H2O_MG | ecosystem: Environmental > Aquatic > Non-marine Saline and...
AGAGCGGTCAGGTTAAAATGGGTCATGGCGTATCACCTTCTGTTGATTGAGATTCTTGCCGGAATCAATCAACAGGATACGCCATCCTTCCTTTTGCCCGTACACCAGAAATCACCATAACTCATTTATCGCTGATCGGCGGCCTTCTGCTGCTCGATCCATTGCTGGAGATCGTCCTTCTTGAACCGCCAGCTACCTCCCACTTTGAATCCGGGCAGCTTACCCTCGGCGGCCAGCCGGTAGGCTATTTTCTCCGCCAGCTTCAGGTAATGAGCGACCTCTTTAACAGTAAGGAATTAGTCGCTCAAAGTGGTCTCTAAAATGACACTCCCATCAATCTAGAGAAAACAGAGGGAAATACAAGATAGGCGGCTGCTAAAACAGCTCGAACGGACACGCTTAGCGATATCTGAAGCTACGATTTCTCAACGTTAAAGATAGTCGTCAGTAGCTCGCTGCTTGTCCCCACCCCCTCGAGCTCCTCTAGAATTGCCCTCAAAATCGGTAAATACCTCACTTTAACCGTATGACTTCGCGCTGATGGGCCTCCACTTTCCAAATCCGAAATTGTTGCCTGAACACTTTCGTACATTTGATCTGCGATTGGATCTACTCCTCTTACAAGCGCCCGTGGACTCGATAAGCGCCAACGAAGAAGACCGACCATCAAAAGAGGAGCATAGTTAAATTTCGTATAGCGTCCACCAAGTTGATCTTCGAACTCTATGAAAACCCTTTTGGAAATTAACTCGACCTCCTCTCTCGTCAAGAGATAAGGAGCCGTATTTGACCGGCTCAAAATAAACGATAGGCAAGCTGTCTCATTACGGTAAGCCCACGACTCTACTGGTGTCGATAAGATCACATCCAATACCCTGCGTTCAATTCGTTTCCCGTTCGCCGAACGGCCCAGCGCGTGGTACACCAAGACAATATTTGAATGATGTGCGCTGATAAAAGGATGGCGAATTTCACCGGGGATAGATTCCAGCGCATCAATAAGGTAATCGAGTACTTCTTCAGGACAGCGTTTGAACTGCCATGTTAGGAATCGAAGCGAGTCATTCTTGGTGACCTTTCCTCCCCCCACCCGCAACCTAATCTCCGCAAGCGCATCCTCGGTAGCCAGATCTAGAAGCTCAACAGCTGATTCGGATATCCCTCTTGGAATGTTACCATCGCTATCGATCGCGTAGTTCCCCTTCATCCGCCTAGACAGCTGAGTTGCAAGCTCATCCCACCGCCATGCTCCCTGTTGGTTATCCAGAAGCCTAGCTAGCCCGGGGGCTCTGCCAAAATCATTCCAAGGCTCAGAACCAGCAGTTAATACTAGACGCTCTGGGATGGTAGGGAGTGGCCGATCAAGTTCTTGAATCAGCTGTTCCCATGATTTTCGAATCTCTTCCGCCGAAGACCAATCGACGGTATAGCTGGTGTTTAGAATTTGAGCCTGCAGGAAGATCTTCGCTCGCCCAGACGCGGGTGTTTGCTCAGTCCATAACTCTATTGGAGTACTCTCTTTTATTTCCGCATCCAGCTCAATCACCGCTTTACGAGGCCAGTCCTCATTTTCTTTTCGAAGGTAAACTGAGATCTGAGATTGACCGGGTTGTAGTCCAAACTGAGCCGGCTTCTTACTCCGATACACACTGCCCGCGGCTAGCGTTTCGCTCTCGTCAATAAGATCAAAATTTTCTGCATCTCCTGCGACGTTCTGAACGATCGTGGATATCTGGGGCAAGAAGTCAAAGTATACAGGGATGCCCTCGCTGAATCGCAGTGCCGCAGTCATTGCGGCTTCTCTGATTGAGTTTGATGGAAGAGTAACAAGCCGGAGTGAGCCGATACTTCTTCTTATCATAGACTCTACCGCGCTTCTAACCGCGCCACCCGACAAGGTTTCAAAGAGCACGTATTCACAATCCGAGAACAGAGCGGTATCTATTTCCAGAGGTTTTGAGGTTGTTGGTGAAAGCGGTTGTGATGTAGCGAACAGCTTCCAGTCACCGACACTGTTTTTGAATGCTTCAGCAAAAATAGGTTCTCCCATACTCATCTCGGAGATGGCGGTTGACCAATTTGCCTGTTCAATCTCAATGTCGAGGCCCCGCGATTTACAAACATCTCGAGCCTGATTTTTCAATCCTAAGTACCCCAGTTCCGACTCAACATGGGTTGCAGCGTAGCGCCTTTCAGGTATGAGCAGAGTAGCTCCATCTTCCAGCGAATAAGGCCTAATGCGAACAGTTTGAATGGAAAAACCTGTACTGCTGTGACAAATTACGCCAATTTTTGAGGCAGAAACGTCAGGCGATATTGTCGTGTGATACAAAGCGGCTAAAACCGTTCGCCAAACTAACAAACTCGACGATACTCTAGATTTTGCAAGTCCCTCAAGGATCCGTTCCTGGGCGAACTCATCCCGTTCAAATTCATCACTTAGCGAGGCAACCCCGTGACTAGCGCCGGAGCTGAGGCCTACAATCAGAGCCGTTAGGGGTACACAACTTTCGGATTTCAGAGAGTCAAAAAACGATAGTCGTCGATAGATATTACCAACCTGTCCCCAGCCAACACCCTTACCGTGTGGAGCCAAAGCAACCTGAGCTCCACCCAGCCAGCGGGCCGACTCCCCGCTTCCGGTCAATACAACAGAACTTAAGGGGCCACTTTTGATATCAAAGTTTCGAGAGTAATCAACCTCGCCACCCGGAAGCGTCAGCCAGCTTTTGACAGCAGAATCGCGCCAGCCATTCAAGTCATAGCCGCAAATCCTTTTCACCAATGCCCCCTCAAAAAGGTGGACGTCACAATACTCGAGAGATTCTTTAAGCCCTCTTCTAAAGAGGTTCCAGATCCATCGAGTGCAATTCCATCAACTTTAGATCGGCCAACTGTCCTACTTGCAAAATCTGGCTTTCCATACGCGGGGAATAAAACAAGACCATTTCTTACAACCTCAAAGGAGTCACCTAGGTCTAATTGTTCGAGAAAGTTCGCAGCATCCCCTACTTCAGCATGAACATTGAATTCCGAGAGTGCATGAGGCGTCCAGACCGGTATAAATGTTGTTCTGTCGTCATGAAACGGCTTACGAACACGGACAGATAAGTGACTTCGCGTACGCAATTGGTGATTGTCTGCTTGTAGGGGACGGGAGAAAATCTCAACTAACAATTCACGATCCCTCAACCAAAATGCAGCAAACGGGTCATCTTGCTCGAAGAATCTTCCGAAGTCTGCGTCGTTACTCCATGCCACAGGCGACTGAGCTACCAATTGCGCTTCTTCCATGTTATCGATCGATAACACCAAGGCTAGGACGCAAAAATCTGTCCACGTTTCTGCTTGCCACGCCCACAGTTCATCTAGCGCTTTTTGTCGAAGGAGTAGACTTCGCCAAGCCTTATATACCCGACGATAGTCAGGGTTCTGTATCAATACATAGTTTGGATGGATATCTGATGGCGCGATGCCAACGCCGATATCACTCAGATAGCGTGACAGATTTTTACAAACATTTCTGTAGGACAGGACACACTTATACCGCTCACTAGAACTCGCACTAGAATGCTCTCGTAACCACTCTCTCGATACGTCGGATGCCAGCAGAACATAGGCGTGAAGAACTCTATTCTCGGGCGTATCAAAATTTTCTCGGCGCACAGTTGCCATCACACGCTGACTTGAGCCCGCTCGTTCTACCGTGGATCTTCCGGGCTGACGAACTAACCATCGAATTGACGCTCGATCCATCTCTTGAGCACGATCAATTGGAGTTAATTCCCGATTTCTGCGCAATATTTTTCGAAGTTTACGATCAAATTCTCGAATTAATCTCGAAAGACTTTTGGCTTGCCGGACAATTTCAGAGAGTCGAGGCTCTGCCTCATTTTGAGCTTTTATCCATGCGTCATTCAGGCGCTGCCACATGTTCGTCGCATCCTCCAACGCCTCACCCAATTCGCTCACTCTATCAAGGACATCGTGCATGGATCTCATTACATGGGATTGAAAGAGCTCGTCGTGCGATGTCGGTTCCACATTCTTCTTAGGCCTGACAATGAACCCCGTTCTTAATGGGTTTTGGCCATCGCTTTTTGTTGGATAAGGATGCAGCTGTAATCGCTGCTCTTGCCCATCGACCACCCCAGACATCAGAATGCTGCCTTCGATTTCAATTTGCTCAGTAACCAATACTTCGGATATGAGGCAATCACTGGAACCGAACTCCAGAGCACTTTTTGCTTGAGAATACCAAGGCCTAGCAAAGAACTTCACGCGCGAGTAACACCCATCCAAACGAATTGCCCCGTTCCATCCTCAGCATTTCGCATACTGTATTGAATCGCCTCGGCAAGTGCCTCGTCACCCAGTGTTTTATGGGTCAAATCAAGCAGTTTTGTAAATGCTTGGTTATCGACCTCGACCCCGCGTAACTTGGGTAACAATCTCATCTCTACCTGGTCAGCTAAAGCATTTCTCGCTCCGATATTGTGCGAGGTAGAAGGATAGTTGGCTACGTAAGACAGTATCGATTTGCCTAGCCGGTGACCGAATGGACGTTGGAACTCTTTCATTATCGTGACCATCGAATTGAGAGCTTCGTTTGTGACCGCGTCTGAGCTTTGTTGATTTGCAGCTACCAGCCAGCTTTCCCAAGTTGTCCGGCTTAAAGCTTTTACGGCCGGGAGTTCTGTTTCGCTGATCGATGAGTTGATCGCCTTAGGCGCAGCAAAACGAAGGACATTCGCTCGGTCAACAACCTTGTCAGATAGTGACTGCGTGCTCTCATCTTCATTCATTGTTCCAGCGAATAAAAGGTTGTATCCCGGGAAAATCCTAGGTGCATCTTCCATCGGAAGTTCAATTTCTATCTCAGCGTCTTTTCGTAAGGTTTCGTCTGCAACCTTATCGCGAGCTGGACGACTCTCGAGCCTACTTAAGAAGTCAGAGAAATAGTATTCGACCCTCGCTAGATTCATCTCATCCAACAAGATCATCAACATCTGGTCACGATAGTCTGAATCTTGATTATTTAGGTAATCGAAGTGGTAAAGCGCTCTCGCCATATCAGTCGGTCTGTAGCGTTTTTCTATGTAGTTATAGAAACCCATGAGGTCCTGAGGGCTATCCCAGCGAGGTTGAACAGGCACCTGCAAGAACCCAATACCCATTCCCGCAGCATATTGTCTCGGTAGCTGACTTTTACCTGTTCCTGAAATACCGGCTAACACAGCCATTTGTGCTGTGTCATTTACCTTCATCGCTGTATGGAAGGACTTAATGGTTCGGTCACTGTACTGCAGACCTGCTTTCTCCAGTCGAGTTTTGACGTCTTCCAAAGCCTCGCCTTCGCTTTGTGTAAGCTTTGTCTTCCATTTCTCCATCGAGAGAAGCACCGGTGGTTTTGCTCTCAACTCTTTCAATTGGTCATCGGTTTCTGAAGTCTCAGGATCGCGACCAAGCTCTCTATCCAGCTGTGCTTTTCTTGCCTCCATCGATTGCATCGCCACTTGTAGATCAGCTTCTTTGACTCGAGAAGCGCTAATCGAAGCTGTTACAGCATCCAGCTCAAGTTTGACTTTGTCCGCTTCAGCGTTGGAATTGGCTCGCTCCTGCTCCAAGTCTTCAACGGCGGTCAAAAGTGCGGCTTGGCGTTGTGTCAGATGTTCAATATCCTCAGTGACCTCAGATTTGCGGCGTTCTAGGACCGACAACTCTTTTTCAGCACCCTCTAATCGCTCTGCTAGCGGCTTGAGCTCGTCTATCGTTCGTTGAATCCGGGCAAGCTTAGCTTCGCTCTCCTCCAAATCTTTGAGGACCAGTTGCGCGTGCTCGAGCTTATTTCCAAGCGCGTCGAATTGCGCGACCAATTCTGTAACTTTTGATTCCAACTCCGCTTTCTCAATCGCGGCTTCCTCTGTTTCGAGCGCCAACTCGCGGAGCTCTTCACGTCGGTCGTCAAGCTGGTTCCATTCCGTGTGTAACTCTCCAAGCCGCCTCTCTAAAGAGTCTAAATCCGCTTGTTTATCCGCAAAATTTGCTATCGCTTCCCGTCGTTCTTGAAGTTCACTGTCGAGGTCCAGCTTTATGTTCCTCTTGGATTCAATCTGCTCATCTAGCAACTCAAGCGTCTGATACTTTGGTGCTGCCGCGATAACGTGATCATGCCTAGCGGCAAGCAAAACTTGGAGTAAGACCAAAACGCCTACGGTGCCCAGCAGAGCGATGACCAAAATGAGTGTATCTGTTAGCATCATGAGTTCCCTTACTGTGCAGCGCTAGTTGCTTCAGAGCTCATAGCAACAGCCCTTTCTTCAAGTGATCGGAGCTGCTCCTCAAGATAAGCCTTACGGCCTGAAATCTCTGACAGCTCTTCTCGTGCACGTTGTAGAGACTGTGTTTCAGACTTGAGCTCCGTCCGTGCAACCATAATCTGATTCCTTAATTCGGCTAGCTCCAACATTCTCTGCTTGCTCTCAGCTTCAACGGTCTGCATCTCAAGTTTGACATTTCCGAGCGATTCATATTCAGTTTGCCGCGTTGCCAGTCTTGCGTTAAGTAACTCAGCTTGGCTCTGAGTCGTCTCGATACTTCTTAGAAGGTTCTGATACTGCACCTCTAACTCCGCAATTTCGATATTAAGGGACTGTACCCGCTTGGCCGCGTCCTCAACTGCTGCTTCATTGGATGTCTTTTCGAGTAAAGCTCTCTCAATATCCGCTTTTCTTGCCGTGATATTTGTATTCAAGGTGCTAAGCGTTTGTTCAGCTTGAGACTGTTCAGCCTTCACACCCTGCAGGGTCACTACCAGAGAAGCCTCTTCACTTTGAAGCGTGTTCAGTTTGTCTCTCAGGTCAGTGATTTCATTCTCCAGACTCTGGCGTGATTGGGTCAGCTCGGAAAGACGATCAGTACCCGTCGTTATCTCCTGTTGAAGGGATGCTTGTTCTTCACGCTTTGCAGTCAAGTTTTTGCTCAGCCTGTCCAATTCACCGCGGCTAGTGATAACCTCATCGTTAATAGACAACAACGTCGACTCTAGTTCCTTTTCGTCTTGTCGTTTTACTTCAATGAACTGGGTAATCCGGGTCAACTCGTCACGTGCCCTGAGTAACTCCGTCTCGCGAGTCGCTAAAGAATTTAGAGTTTTTCTTTGATCATTAAGCTCGTACTGCAAACTGTCTACGGATGAACGCAATTCGGCTTTTAGCGTTTCGAGCCCCGATACATCAACAGCCAACCGCTCTTTTGCGTTGCGGCTCTCCGAAAGGTTTTGAACAAGTCCATTTTTCTTTGTTTCTAAATCCAGGATCTCGCGCCGCAGTCCATCTGCGGTATTTATTAGTGACTTAGCATCGGTAGCTCGCCTTTCCAATTCCTCCAGCGCTTTGAGGGTACGATCATATCGTACCTGTGACTCAGCGATCGTATCGGACAGTCTTTGATTGTCTGCTGAGAGATCCGACAGAGACGATGACTCAGCCGCTTTTAATGCTTCTAATCGAGCAATTTCAACAACCACCGCCTCTCGCTGCTCTACCAGTCGTGAACGCTCCGATTCGTAGTATTCGATATCCTGTTTGATACGTCCGTATGTTTCACTCAGCTCCGCAACCTTAAAATACAGCAACGCTAGCACGCTCAGCGTTACACAGGCCAGGCCAATGGCAACGTAGGTATTGACCCTATTTTTTTTCGAGATCTCGTTCGATGATGTCAAGACACTCTCCTATATCATTCGCTAATTCATCTACCCAAAAACGCCGAACTTTCCAACCTAGCGCTTTAATTTGCGCATCGCGCCAATGGTCCTGAGCCTTTCGATTACCATCTTGATCTTGATGCCACTTACGACCATCGATCTCAAGATCAAGTTTCACATCGTTCTCGCCAAACAGTGCAAAATCAAGCCTCCGACCCGCAAGTTCAAACTGTGCCTGAGGCTCCAGACCGCGTTCCTTGAGATGGTGGTAGACCTTTCTTTCCCAGGACGATTCAAAAACATCTCGCCCAAATTTGGCTGTCTTCTTATCTGTCGCGTAAGCGGCTAACGTGGTTAGCGCTTTGATCTTTCCACTTTTCGCGAAGGTCAAATCACCGAAAATATGAACTACCGCACGCGCTCGAGAAATCGCTACGTTGATGCGACGCTGGTCCCGTTGAAAAAATGTAATTGCTGATGACGCGATAAGTGGATACACCGTAGGGGAATACAGAATCAGATCACGCTCTTGCCCTTGAAAACTGTCTACCGTTGCAACTTTTAACTCGACTTCGTCGAGCACTATCTCAGGTATCGCATCTCTAATTGCCCTTTCTAGACTCTGCACCTGCGGTACAAACGGGGCAATAACACCAACACTACCGCGATATTCAGTATCCATAAGTAAAAATCGTAGATGCTCAGCGATCCGTTCAACTTCGCGTGAATTAACATTGCCAAGCTCTGCCATTCGCGGACTAGGTACATCAGTCCAATGCATACCAGGTTTAGACTTACCAGCATTTTGGTGAGCAGACGGATCCGCTGCCGCCACAAGCTTGCCTCCGTAGAACGCAGTACTAATGTAATTAACAATTTCAACATTGGATCGGTACTGATCTTTCAGCATCACTTTATGACTGCCGGGCACTCGAACGGCAAAATCGAAGAGTGTATTCTGGCTTTGCGCAAAGCGTCCCATTGTGTCGACCGGCAGGTTCTGAACGCTCATCAAGTGACGGTCTTGTACCAGACCTAGCTGTTTAATTGCCGAGAGCTGACGATTATCTCCGACAACGACTGCGCGCTTTGCTCGGGCAAACAAGGGTAGACTGGAAGCAATATCGCATTGGCTCGCTTCATCAAACACCACTAAATCAAACATACCATCCTGCAGTGGCATTCTCTTGGGGCCGCCCAAAACGCTGGCTAGCCAAAGTGGCTTCGCCTTCAAAACCAGGGATACTAATGCTCTCGGGGGATTACCTTTTCGCTGGCTGAACTCCCAATCACTCGATAAATTTGCGATTGTCGCATGCTCGTCTAAAGATAGTGCTGTAACGCCGTATAAGATACGCGGGAATATTTGCTGTATGTCAGAGGATATTTCTTTTGAGAGCGCCACATAATCGACGTCACTCTGAATACTCCGGACTTGTTCTCGCATCAGGTCTACAGCCGCTTTGAGTTCTCTGGTTGAAGCGCCCTCGCGAGCCAAGCTGACAGCGGTATCGCAATCATTGATACGTTTTGAAAGCAAGTTTCGAACCCAAGCTAACAGCCGAGAAATTAGGGATGGATGTAGGACAGGCGATACCTTTTCACCCTGTTGGGAGCGTGCTTCTATTCGCTCGTGAAGGGCCGCCAACTCGCACTCTAAGTCGAATAACTTTTTCTCCGAACTAAGAAACTGATCCCGTTCACGAACTTTTGACAACAGTGACGCAGGAAGAGCACTATTCAGCGAACCAGTGGTGGGGTTTTGATTTACGAGCTCGGCAACAACATCTGAAAACGAAACGTCAATCTCTCGACTAGGATCTAAGGTCCGATTGTGAAAATTCAGACCGGCGGCAATCCCAATCAACCGTCCCTCAACAGCGTCTAATGCCTGGTGATTCTTTGACGCTACCAGCACTGAGCCACCGTCTGCAAGCACACTTGCAACCATGGAGATAATCGTCTGGCTCTTTCCCGTCCCGGGAGGACCCGTCACGACCGTTAAGTCACGACTGCACGCAGAGTTGACGGCTTCGAGCTGTTCGTTATTTAGGTCGACTGGCGGAAGCGCAAGCTTTTGACTATCCGTGACTTCCTTTTCAAGACCCAATATAGTGCCCAGTGCGGTTTGCGCTAGACGCTCGGCCGGCCAGCCTGAGAGTATATCGAGATCTCTAATAGGCCCTGCATTAAACGTATTTTCGGTTGGTAGAAAAATAGCGGTCGCGTTGTAGACACCTTCGTTCAGCACATCCAACTCTGACTCTAAATCAGCACCGGTCAAAATCCCTTTGGAATGGCCAGCAACAGCTTCACGTAAGCGTAAAATGAACTCTTGGCCTCTAAGACCTACGCGGTCCTGTGACGAAAACGTTTCGGTGAGTGTCGACTTTGGCCAACCGGTAGCTCTCGATTGATCTCTGATCCAGTCGGGGTTCAGCAAAATCTCGTCATTCTCAATTGTAATCTCAAGGTGCGTTTCGGTTCGTTTCCATGTCGCTGCCAATAAACCAATCGGCCATATTGCTGGGACCAGCTGCTTTTTCCCGACTGAAATAGGCCACCCAACAGCAAGAGTTTTTTCTTCGGACTCACGTTTCAACAAAGCTTGCCGGAGTTCACCGCCAAGACCATCAAGTTCTAGTCGAATGACACGCGCGTCGTCGTCCGACGCAAATATAGGCCCAGTTCCTGTTATTAACTGCCAATCAACACCGTGCTTATCACTGTACTGAACGACCCCACCTCGGGGGTCGCTTCTTAATGTAGACCGCCAGTATCTGAGCAGAGAGTTTGGGTCAATTGTAAGTTCGGCCTCGCCACTTTCATCAAAAGCCGAAACAAAAGATTGAGAAGTGAATCTTGCATAGCTCGCATAAATTCTGTGGTCGTTACTAGCGTCCGGCTGCGATGCATTCTCTGCAGGTGCTCTTTGTACTGTCTTTGGCTTTGCGGATATGGGCTTCCACTTTCCTCTGTGATTCTTGTAAATCAAACCTGCTGAGGCCAATTGAGCTAATTCTGCGTGAATTTGCATTCTCTTAGAGGGATCGAACTCTGAGTCCAGAAGTGCGACGAGCTCTCGATTGCTTCGCCCTGTTGGAAATGAACGAATGGTTTTGAGCAGGAGCGAATGCATGCAAATTTATCGTCTATGTAATTTGAGAGTAGATCTTTTAGTGTGAATAAATATACGCAATAATTATTGGTATGTCGTTAACCTCACTGGCAAATTAAGACTATTTATATCGACTTTAGTCTAAAAATTAGGGAGCTTCAAAAAGTCCTAGAAGATAAGCATACCGCTCCTACAGAAACGAACAACCGGTGATTCTTCACATCAAATCTTTAAGCTCGCAGCTTTATCAAAAAAGCGATGCAACAGCTCAATAAGAGCCCCTTGCAAGCTTAGTCGCAAGCTCTCGTATCTCTATTTCAAGAGCTTGGATCTCAATTCTGCCAACCTCGAACCGAGCAAGCCGCATAATATTCCTGTTTGGAACAATTTCACTCAATTGTTCAAAGAGACCGATCAAGAAAAACGCCACTAATTGAGTCTCTGATAGCGAACCAACAAGATTTCTTAATCCCTCGGCAATTGGTCTTGGAATCTGTCTAGATAAGTCGTCTAACGTAGGTAGGCATTTAGTTTCGAAACGCCCGTCTACTATTCTGACTCGGCTATTTAACCAATCTGCGAAAGCTTGCGGTTCAAAGCTCGGTGGGACCTCATGATCCGCAAAATCCCGCTCACCGTCTGAGCGCCGCAGGAACGCTGGTATATCCAAGAAAGACATGTCAGCACTCAGAGAAGCTTTTTCGGATGAACTTGGCATTGAGTCGTAACTTACACTCATGTTCATTCTCGCCGATCCACTTCTAGGCATCACAATCGACGAACCATAGCCCATGTGTCCGGCAGCCGGCATTTGGGGAACAGAGCGCAGCTCAGGTATGCCCCCAGATTTCACCTCCCGCTCGTCGACAATCGTCATAGCGGTTTTGTCCGTGAACAACTGATACTGAACAGCCAATGACTGCTGTTCGCTCTCTTCCACCTGCGCAATTCGCCGACTTGCACAAA
>Ga0102951_1000769_pt1 | contig 11743 bp, 10 predicted proteins | sample SalPonA_B_H2O_MG_FD_78507 | JGI IMG/M metagenome (GOLD analysis project Ga0102951, IMG submission 78507) | Water microbial communities from South San Francisco under conditions of wetland restoration - Salt Pond MetaG R2A_B_H2O_MG | ecosystem: Environmental > Aquatic > Non-marine Saline and...
CAGATCCACGGCTGACATTGATCAACGTCCCATTTGGCCCCAGGGCCTCCAATACCTCGGCATTGACGATTTTATGGGTGGAGGGGCCGCCGGGTGTGATGCAGATGAGCGCATCGCAGGCGCGTGCCATTTCGGTCAGGTTGTCAAAGTAGCGGTAAGGCACCTCTTTTTTCCTGCGAGAGTGGTATACAACTGTGGCATCCCAGGGCGCGAGCTTGTCGGCAATGGCCTGACCAATGCGGCCAAGTCCCAAAATTCCAACGGTCTGTTTGTCCATCGAACGGGTGAGCGGGGCGTTGCCCTTGGCCTGCCACTCACCAGATCGGACATAGGCATCGTCACGCAGAAGTTCGCGGTAGCAGGCCAGCAAAAGCAAAAGTGCGGTTGTCGCAACCTCTTGGTTCAACACATTTGGCGTGTGGGCGACAAGGATATTGCGCCGCACCGCCTCGGTGACGTCAATCGCATCATAACCGACGCCGTAACCGCTGATGACTTTGAGATTGCTCAGCGAGGTCATGAGCTCCGGGTTCACGCCATCATGGCCATTTGTGATCACATGGGTGATGGCGGTCGGATCAAAATCATCCAATTGATGGATCGTGAATGCCGCTTCAAGCCGCTCTCGCATGTCTGGGGTGATGCCCCCTATTTGTAGAAGATGATGGGTCATTCTGCGTCACTTTCTGAGGCTAATGTGGCGGTTTGGCCGGTCAAATGTCGTGCCAGATGGTCATGAACCCGTTTGCGGGTCAAGGCTTCGTCTGCGGCTAGGGCGGCTTCTAATATGTCGCTGTGCTGCTGAATATTGTTGGATATGAAATCAAATCTGCGATCTGCCTTCATCAATTGCTGACGAAACTGTGCGTAAATGAGGCTGTGCATGTGCTTTAGCGTGGTTGAGCCGCAAGCGGAAATTAAAGTTTGGTGGAACTCTTTTTCAGAGTTGAACCAAAGATCTACCAGCTCAGTGGGATCCTCACGCGCATGAATGCGCTTTTCTAGGTGGCTTAACTTATGATGTGCGGCGGTCAGGCTGGCCTCCCAGCCGACGCCGCCTTGGCGAATGGATAAGACCGCGCCTTCGCATTCGAGTAAAATCCGCATATGGGTCAACTCGATGAGTTTGGTGGGCGATAATTCCGGCACGCGAAAGCCCCTTTGGTCTTGGAAATGCACCAATCCTTCGCTGGCCAAACGAAACAAGATTTCTCGGACCGTGCTGGCCGAACAGGCAAATTCTTCACGCAACACTTCGGCGCGGAGTTTTTGCCCATGGTCATAGGTGTCGGTTGTTAGGCGTTTTTTCAGCTCGCGATAGATCTTATTTTCACTTTCCATGATAGCATTTTAGCATATGGTTAGAAAATTACGAGCAATATTTCGATATTAGATAAAAATCTCGAAAATTTGGAAAATTCCATTTTTCGCTTGATGATCTCGATTCGTCATCCTAACCTAAGATCACAATATCTGTAAAAACGTTCTAAAGCGTTAAAAATAAACACTAAAGTCTGGGAGGACATTATGAAATTTATGAAAACTGCGGCGTCAGTTGCGATAATTGCGTCTATGGGCGCATCAGCAGCATTTGCCGGTGGGCATGCGGAAACCAAATTGCGCATCCAAACCCATTACGCACCAGAAACAGTATCTGGGAAACTTGCAGCCCAATATATTGCCGATGTGGAAAGCATGTCCGGCGGTGCGATTGACATCGAAATGTTCTACTCTTCTTCGGTTGTAAAATCCGTTGAGACATTCGATGCGGCTGCCACAGGCATTTTGGACTGTGACATGACCGGCGGTGGCTACCAAACTGGTAAAAACCCTGCGTTCCAATTTGTTGGTGACATCATGGGTGGCTATGCCACTCCGTATCAGCAGTTGAGCTGGCTATACTACGGCGGCGGTCTGGAAGATGCGCAGGCACTCTACAACAAATATGATATGCAGCTCGTTGGCTGGTGGGTTTATGGCCAAGAGAGCCTGGCATCCTCCAAGCCTTTGGATGGCCCGGCGGCTTTGAAAGATTTCAAATTCCGCTCGCCTCCTGGCATGGAAACAAAGATCTTTGAAAAGCTCGGTGCCAAGCCGATCGTGATGGATTTCACAGAAATCTTTACGGCGCTTGAAACTGGCATAATTGACGGTGCGGATGCATCTGGTCTGGCCAATAACGTGGGTCTGGGTCTGTATGATCTGGTAAAACACGCCAACTTCCCAGGCTTCCATTCAATGCCTTCCGACCACCTAGCGTGTAACAAAGCAGTTTGGGATGCGATGCCAGAAGCACACCGCACCATCATGACTGTGGCCATGGAAGCCCTGGCGCTGCGCACAGCTCTGACTTTCGAAAAAGCGAATGCGGCAGCTGCGGCGAAACTGCGCGCCGATGGGGTGACCCTATGGCAGTGGTCAGAGGAAGACCTTCAGGCTTTCCGTGATGCTGCACAAGCCACATGGCCTGAGTTTGCGACAACACCAGAGGCCAAAGCTCTTGTAGCAAGCCACATTGGCTACCTCACTGAGCTTGGTTTGGTTTCCAAATAAAAGCTGAAATCAAAAGACCGGCCCGATCCTTTCGGGCTGGTCGCCTTTTTATCCTTCTCAATAATTTCAGGAAGTGCCCTTATGCGAGCCTCACCTCATAGCGCCATTCAATGGATACTTCCTCTCATGTTTATCGCCAGCGCCAGTTGGGTGGTTTGGAACGGCGCCACATATATCATGGCTTTCGGGGGATATACCGACGCTCTGGCGGCACGTTACCGGCCGATCATGACGCTCGATTATATCATCCTTTTGGCGATGCCCCTCATTGCCTTGGTCGGCATTTGGACTGTCCGTGGCGCGGCTATGGAAATTGACGACCCCGGCCCTTTAGACGGGGTCGCCATGTTTGTAGGCCGGGTGACGATGATGTTGATCGCTTTGGTTGTCGCGGTGATGATGTATGAGGTGATCTTGCGCTATGTCTTTGAACGCCCGACCCTTTGGGCCAATGAAATGTCTCTTTGGTTGGCCGGGTTTGTGTTCATCCTTGCGGGCTTTTACGCCATGCAGCAGCGCAGCCATATTCGCATCTATCTGCTCTATGACATGATGCCCCGTGGCTTTCAAAAAGCCTGTGATACCATTTCCACCGTTTTAATCGTCGTCTTCGCATTCTTCTTGGTTTATGGCGGCTACGGCGAAGCAAAAGCGAAACTCCTACGGTGGGAGACCTTCGGCACCGCTTTCGATCCGCCGATCCCTGCAACCTTAAAACCTTTGGTTTTGGCCGTGGTGACTTTGGTTGCCATTCAAGCGATTTTGAACCTGATCAAAGACTGGAACCTCGAGCCGGAAATTCACACGGCTGCCGACGATATCGATCAAGATGAAATTGAACGGCTTAAAAAAGCTGTAGGAGACGTATGATGGATATTGGAACAATTTCACTCGTCCTCTTGGTCGGATTATTGATGCTTTTGGCAATTGGAATGCCGCTTGGTCTGGCCTCTGCGGTTATGGCAGTTGCGGTCTTGGTCATGAAGTTTGAGCCGGCCTTGATTGCCGATCCTTTGAGCTTTGGCGACGGGTTGCTCACGCGAAAATTTGGCACCGGTCCGCTGAACATATTAGCGCAGAAAATCTATGGGCTGCTCACGGATTACGTTTTGATATCCATTCCGTTGTTTATCTTCATGGCGGCCTTGCTGGAACGCTCAGGCATTGCCAAGGGTATGTATACTTCCTTGAATGTCTGGCTCTCCGGCGTGCGCGGCGGGATTGCGATTGTGACCTCGGTCATGGCCGTCATTATGGCCGCTATGTCCGGCATTATCGGCGGTGAAGTGGTGCTGCTTGGACTGATCGCATTGCCGCAAATGCTGCGCCTTGGCTATAATCAAAACTTGGCCATCGGAACGATCTGTGCCTCAGGCTCGCTGGGCACAATGATCCCGCCGTCCATTGTCTTGATCATCTATGGCTTGATTACTGAAACCTCTATCAAAGCCTTGTTCACGGGCGCATTCGTGCCGGGCTTCATGTTGGCAATGATGTTCATACTTTACATCATTGTGCGTACTCAGCTCAATCCAGAGCAGGCGCCCTTGCCAGAGCCAAAACCTGGTGACCCGCAAGGCGCGGAAAAATGGGCGCTTTTCGGAGCCTTCTTGTCGATCATCACAGCGGGCTTCTCTTTTGCTTTGTTTTTGCGCGTGGTGTTTTTCACGCTTGCAGGACAAAACATCTATGAAGAAGGCGTGGATGCCATTGCCTATGGTACGCCTGATTATATCCCCTGGTTTGGTGGGCTCACCGCCATCTCGCTTGCGTTGATCTTCTTTGCCTTCGGCATTGAGCGTGCACGGACCGGTTGGAATATGGGCAAAGGTTTGGTTGCGCCGATTGTCGTCATTGGTGTTGTGTTGGGCTCCATTTATGGAGGTATATCCGGCATCACGGAAGCGGCCGGCATGGGTGTGGTCGCGGTGCTTATCATTTCCGTGTTTCGGGGGGAGGCCAGTTTTGACCTCGTGTGGGAAAGCTTGATGCGCACCCTCAAATCGACCGGTACGATTATCTGGGTGACGATCGGGGCTGCGGCGCTGGCGGGTGCTTATACGATTGCTGGCGGTCCGCAATATGTGGCAGATCTCATCGTTGGGCTGGATATGCCCACCATGGGCATTTTGTTGATGATGATGCTGATCTTGCTCTTCATGGGTGCGTTTATGGATTGGGTCGGGATAGTCCTTTTGATCATTCCAGTGTTCTTGCCGATTGTGCAACGCTTGCCGATTGAAGAGATTGGCCTGATCGGTCAATTGGAACCACGCTATCTCTCTGTCTGGTTTGGGGTGCTATTTTGCATGAATATGCAAGTTAGTTTTCTATCACCGCCTTTCGGACCCGCGGCGTTCTATCTCAAGTCAGTTGCGCCGGCGCATATCTCTTTGACTGATATTTTCAAAGGCTTTTTGCCCTTTATATGCGTGCAGCTTTTGGCGCTTGCAGTCATGTTGATTTGGCCGAATATCGTCACGCTCCTGCTGTAGCTGCAAGGCGTCAGATGTGCCGGTGAGTTTGCAAGTACCATACGCCCGCAGGTCACTGGCTCAACGGGGTTGTAAGTGTAAGGATTGAGATGGATTTCGTACGATTGGACCGAGCCGATACGGTGGTGACGGCAACCCGCAGTTTATCGGCCGGCAGTGAAGTTGAGCGGATCGCTATCCGTTCCGCGATACCCTCCGGCCATAAGGTCGCCACCCAAGCAATGGCCGCAGGGGATCCTGTGCGCAAATATGCCCAAATCATCGGCTATGCGTCCTGTGACATTTTGCCAGGTGATCACGTGCATACCCACAACGTGGCCTTTCGCAATACTGATACAGACTATGAGTTCTCAACAGATTTACGCGCGGTGGCACCGGCCGCGACGCAGGATTATTTCATGGGCTATCGCCGTGAAAACGGCACGGTTGGCACACGCAATTACATTGCCATCGTCACCTCGGTCAATTGCTCTGCCACTGCCGCGCGTATGATCGCGGATCATTTTACGGCGGATGTGCTGGCGGAGTATCCAAATGTGGACGGTGTGGCCGCCTTTGTGCATGGCACGGGATGCGGCATGGCCGATTCTGGCGATGGGTTTGAGGCTCTACAGCGGGTGATGTGGGGCTATGCCAAACATCCCAACCATGCAGGGGTGCTCATGGTGGGCCTCGGCTGTGAGATGAACCAAATTGATTGGTTGCTTGAGGCCTATGGGCTGAAGCAAAGCGAGACCTTTCAAACGATGAATATTCAAAAAGTTGCAGGCCTGCGGCAGACCGTTGAGCTCGGCATTGCCAAAATCAAAGCTATGCTGCCAATTGCCAATCAAGCACGCCGCGAGCAGTGCCCGGCCTCTGACTTGATGGTCGCGCTGCAATGCGGCGGCTCTGATGCTTGGTCAGGCGTGACCGCCAATCCGGCGCTCGGTTATGCCTGCGATCTGTTGACGGCCCAAGGTGCGACGGGCGTGTTGGCCGAAACCCCTGAAATCTATGGTGCCGAGCATCTGTTGACCCGCCGTGCAGTGACCCCGGCGGTGGGTGAGCGCTTGCTTGGTCTGATCAAATGGTGGGAGGATTACACGGCGCGCAACAATGGCTCCATGGATAACAATCCAAGCCCTGGCAATAAGGCTGGCGGTTTGACGACGATTTTGGAAAAATCACTTGGAGCGGCTGCAAAAGGCGGAACGTCACCTCTGACTGGGGTGTATAAATACGCCGAACCCGTGCGCAGCCGTGGGTTCACCTTTATGGACAGCCCGGGCTATGATCCGGCATCGGTCACAGGTCAGATCGCCGGTGGCTGCAATCTGGTGTGTTTCACCACGGGGCGCGGCTCTGCCTTTGGATCCAAACCTGCACCCACGATTAAGGTGGCCACCAATAGTGAAATGGCCAAGCGTATGTCGGAAGATATGGACATAGATGCCGGAGAAATTCTCTCCAAAGGCGTCAGCGTTGAGCAAAAGGGCCGCGAAATCTACGAGATGTTTTTGCGCGTGGCCTCCGCTGAGGTCACTAAATCTGAGGCGCAGGGGCTCGGGGATTATGAATTTGTTCCATGGCAAATTGGAGCAGTCATGTGAAACGGATTTTGGTGGTTGGCGGCGGGTTGATTGGCCTTCGGCATTTGGAGGCGGTCAAAGCCCATCCCGAGTGCAGCCTTGTCGGATTGGCCGATCCGAATATGTCGCTGGAAGTTGATGCGCCGCGCTTTGCCTCTATGGCGGAGGTCACCGCGTCGGTGGATGGGGTGATTATCGCCACTCCGACCCATTTGCATGCAGCCCATGGCATGGAAGCGGCCGCGCGGGGCTGGCCGATGTTGATCGAAAAACCTGTGGCCGGAAGTCTTCAGCAAGCGCGCGAGCTGGCGAAGGTCTTACAGGACCACAAAATTGCGTCACTCGTGGGCCATCACCGCCGCTATCATCGGGTGGTTCAGCAGTTGAAGTCGTGTTTGGACTCCGGACAGATCGGCGAGGTGGTGACGGTGCAGGTGATATGGGCCATGCGCAAGCCTGATGCGTATTTTCAGGGCAATTGGCGAACCCAAGACGGCAGCCCGGTCATGATAAATCTGGTGCATGACATTGATATACTGCGGTTTGCGATTGGTGAAATTGTCCAAGCCAAAGCGTTGCGGGGCCGGTCGCAACGTGGCGCTGTTCGGATCGAGACCGGTGCAGTTGGAACGGTTGCCTTTTCTGACGTCACACCAAGCCCTTGGGGCTTTGAGGCCGGTACCGGCGAAAATCCTAATATCGGAGCGACCCATCAAGATATGATGTGGATCACGGGCACCAAAGGGGCCTTGAGCTTCCCCTCAATGACCCTATGGCAGGGTGAAGATTGGGGGCAGGCGGCGAGAAAAATTTCCACCACCGCTGAGAAGAATGTAAAAGTGCCGTTGGACGCGCAGTTGGATCATTTCTTAGAGGTTATCGACGGGGCAGAGCCAATGATCGATGTGGCTGATGCCACGAGAACCTTGGAAGTTGCTTTGAGTTTAGAGGCTGAATTGGCCGGGCAATCTGAAATGGGCAGGGTGCAGGTGTGATGCGCTCATTCAGAAAATTTTAAAAAGGGACGACCATGGGCAAAGCAAGAATTGGATTTATTGGACTGGGGCTCATGGGGGGCGCAATGGTGGGTCGGCTGCAAGATCTCGGCTATGCGCTGACGGTATTGGGCAACAAAGATCGCCGTCAGTTGGACAGTGCCATCTCCCGCGGAGCGCAAGAGGCCAGCACGGCCAAGGCTGTTGCTGAGGCCAGCGACATCGTCATGTTGTGCATGGGAACGTCTGATCATGTTGAAAGCCGGATGCGCGGCGCGGATGGGGTGATTGCTGGGCTGCGTCCGGGGGCTGTTGTGGTGGACTTTGGCACCTCTTTGCCGGGCAGCAGCCGCGCGCTTGCCCTTGAGGTCGCTAAGGCCGGCGGGCAATTCTTAGATGCCCCATTAGGCCGCACGCCGGCCCATGCCAAAGATGGGCTACTCAATATTATGGCCTCTGGGGATAAGGCCGCCTTTGATGCGGTCGAGCCTGTTTTGCAAGATCAGGGCGAAAATGTGTTCTACTTAGGCGCGGTCGGATCTGGCCATACGATCAAATTGATCAATAATTTTTTCGGTATGACGATTGCCAATGCCATGGCAGAAGCCTTTGCTATGGCGGATGTGGCTGGGGTGGATCGGGCACAGCTCTACGATGTAATGGCGGCGGGACCACTCCACTCAGGCATGATGGGATTTGTCAAAGCCTATGGGGTGGATGGGGATCCGTCACAATTGGCTTTTGCAATCAAAAATGCCGCCAAAGACGTTGGATATTACGCACGCATGGCCGAAGAGGCTGGTGTCGACAGCCTTATGTCCAAAGGGCCACTGGCCGCGCTCAATGAAGCTTGTGACATGGGTCAAGCCGAGGATATGGTTAGTCAAATGGTTGATTTTTACGTTAAGCGGTTTCAAGCGTAACCATGGCGGTTGTCGCAAAATCCATGGCGGACCTGCCGCGCCTTGGCATTCTTTTGATGCTGGCCGCATGGCTTTTGTTTTCATGGGTGGATACCGGTGCAAAATGGTTGGCCATGGCAGGGTTTTCGGCCTTTCAATTGGCCTTCATGCGCTATGCGGGGCATTTGGTGATATCCATTGGTGTGATTTCTAAAGACGGATTTAATCTCGAGCGGTTCCAGACAGGGCATGTCTGGCAAGTGATCAGCCGAGCCTTGCTCTTGGTTTCTGCCACCCTGTCAAACTTTTATGCCTTGCAGTTTTTGCCCCTGACGGTGGTCTCGGCCATAATGTTTTCCAGCCCGGTGGTGGTGTGCTTTCTGTCGGTCTCCGTTCTGCGTGAGCGGGTGGAGCCCTGGCGCTGGGGCGTGATTTTCTTGGGATTTATCGGCGTCTTGATCGTTGTGCGCCCCTTTGGGACAGCCTTTCATCCGGCCATGCTGATGATTATGTATAATGCGGTCGCGCTGGCGCTCTATTCGATCATGACGCGTCGATTGTCCGGCATTGTGGCGGTGGAGACCATGCAGTTTTACATGGGGTTTATCGGCACAGCGTTGATGGCACCTTTTGCAATTTGGACATGGACACAGCCTGACACCATTTGGGGCATGGTTGTGCTGGTCAGCCTGGGGGTCTTGGGCTGGGGCGGTCACCAGCTTTTGACCAATGCCCACCGCTTTGGCACCGCCAATCAGCTGATGCCATTTACCTATTCCTTTTTGGTCTTCGTCGCGATTTGGGGCTATCTATTGTTCGGCACGGTTCCAGATGCGGGCACAATTTTGGGGGCGATGGTGATCATGAGCGCTGGGTTGATCATTTGGCGCAAGGAGCAAAAATGAAGCGTATTGCCTGCATAGGCGAAGCCATGATCGAATTGTCGATGGAAGGTGATCAGGCGCACCTGGCTGTGGCCGGCGACACGCTCAATACAGCCATCTATCTCAAACGCAGCTTGCCGGACATCACGGTCGACTATGTGACCTGTCTTGGGCAGGATATGTTTTCAAAGCGCATTGTGGACTTTATCGCAGCCAATGATTTGGGCCATTCCAATATTCGGCGTATCGCGGATAAATCACCGGGGCTTTATGCCATTAACACCGCGCCAGATGGGGAGCGCAGTTTCACCTATTGGCGCAGTGACTCAGCCGCACGCCAGATGTTTTCAGATGCAGATTTTGACTTTTTGGAGCAATTTGATGGCCTGTATTTGTCCGGGATCACGCTTGCAATTTTACCGCAAACCCTACGGTTGGCCCTGTTGGAGTGGCTGAATGCGGCGCAGATTCAGGTTATTTTTGACAGCAACTATAGGCCGCACCTATGGGAGGATCGCGCGACGGCTCGCAAAATCATAGCTGCGTTTTGGCAGCGGGCCGACATCTTGTTGCCATCGATTGATGACGAAATGGATGTGTTTGGTGAGACAGAGGCACAGGTCGCGCAGCGGTTTTTGACACAAGCCAAATCTGGGGCGCTGAAACGTGGTGCACGCGGGCCTTTATCCCTCGGGGAGCCCGTTGTCGCGCAATATGAACCGGTGACAGAAGTGCTGGACACAACCGCGGCCGGCGACAGCTTCAATGGTGGCTATTTGGGCGCGCTCTTGTCAGGCAAGGGCCAAGCGGCGGCTCTCCAGTCGGGGCATGTGCTGGCGGCGCGGGTGGTGCAATATCGCGGTGCGATCATTCCAAAATGAGCGGCGCCAAATCCTCTGCGCCAATCAGCTGTAACAACTGGCGCTCTGGCCGAGCGGAGATTGCGGCCCTCGCGATTTCCTCTGCCAAAGGATCATTCAGCTTTTTACCCAGTGCGGTTTGGGCGATGCAATAGGACATCCAAGCGCGTACGGCTGAGATCAAAACGGGTGTAGCGCCTAGGCGCAGGGTGTCCAAAATTCGATAGGGAAGTTTTTGACTGCCATCCATTGCGATTTGATCCAAGCGATGGGCCAGTTCCGTATTGTCAAACCTAACGAGCAGCGCTTGCGCATAGGCCGGTACTTGGTCCTGGATGTCTTGGGGCAAGGTGGCGCCAGCCTCCATCATCAAAGACAGGGCTTGGCGGCGCAATTGCAGATCTGAAATGGCCTCATGAACAAAGTCATACCCCTGCGCGAGACCGGCATAGGCGAGAAATGAATGCGCGCCGTTCAGCATGCGCAATTTGCGCAGCTCGTGGGGCCGCACGTCTTGGACAAATTGCACATCCGGCCAATCGGGGCGTGGTCCGGCAAAACAATCTTCAATCACCCATTCCCGAAACGCCTCGGTGGGCACAGCCATTGGGTCGTTGCACTCTTGGCGGATAAGGTCGGTGGTTGCTGGCGTGATCCGGTCAACCATGGCGTTGGGAAACCGTGCCAGGCTCCAATCAATAGTCAAATGTGCTGCCTGCGCAAATTGCTGGACGGCCTGACGCAAGGCGTCGCCATTGCCCGGGCGATTGTCACAGCTCAAGATCGTGACAGGCCGATCTCTTTGGGCAAGGTCATGGGCGATGAAACCGATGAGGCTGCGCAGGGGCAGGCCAGTGAGATCAGCGGCGATCACGGGGTCTTGCAAGTCAAGCTGGCCATGTTGATCCAGATGGTACCCCTTTTCGGTGACAGTTGCCGAGATGATATCGGCATGTGCCATAGCCTGTAAAATGGGCTGTTGGCCCTCTGAGGCCAAAAGAATGGTGTTTACCACCTTAATCTGCTTAACCCCAACACCTTGGACCTTGAGCGCATAGGCATAGTCCTGTGCCGCCAGACCATCGCGTGTGGTGCTGGAGCGCAGATTGACACCAATGACCTGCCAGTCGCCGCCAGCATCGGCTGTGTAATCCAATAGATGGGCTCGGGCAAAATTGCCAAGGCCGAAGTGAACGATCTGCCGCATTTAAACCTCGATCCGATACGCTTGCCGCGCCAGGTCAACCGCCAGAAGCGGCGCGAGATCCTCTGCGCCCGAGAGGCCAAAAGCACCACGTTCGATTTGATGGCTCAAATGCAACGCCACCCCTCGCCGCCAAAGGTCATGGCGGGCCGGTATGGAGAGAAAAGCGCGGGTGTCATCGTTGAACCCGGCAAGATTGAAATAGCCGGCGGTCTCAACCACTTGATCAAAATAGCGTGCAATCCCATTGGCGCTGTCGTGAAACCACCAAGGTGGCCC
>Ga0102951_1000774_pt1 | contig 11707 bp, 10 predicted proteins | sample SalPonA_B_H2O_MG_FD_78507 | JGI IMG/M metagenome (GOLD analysis project Ga0102951, IMG submission 78507) | Water microbial communities from South San Francisco under conditions of wetland restoration - Salt Pond MetaG R2A_B_H2O_MG | ecosystem: Environmental > Aquatic > Non-marine Saline and...
AAACAACAATCGTTAATACGATAAACGCGAGTACAAAGAAAAAGATATGCATAGATAACAAACTAACAGTAGAGGGTGAAACTAAGCTAAGTGTATTCTTACTGTCAGTCAATATACTTATTCCTCCCCCGTATTAGACAACCACAGGTGAGAGTGTCACACTTAACGGTATTGATTTGGCTTGTTTAGAGAATGATGCAAATAGTAATCACCTCCACGTTATCTATTGATGATAGCGAAATTGAAATGAATGCAATGCGAGCGCAGGGCGCTGGTGGGCAAAACGTGAACAAAGTGAGCAGTGCCATTCACTTGCGTTTTGATATTAATGGGTCTTCGTTGCCAGATACATTGAAGGCTTCATTGTTAGCGCTAAATGATAAACGCATTACCAGTGAAGGGGTTTTTGTAATGAAAGCCCAAAATTTTCGCACTCAAGAGCAAAATCGAGATGATGCGATTCAGCGGCTTGTTGAATGGATTGCGGCGGCGGCTAAAAAGCCGAAACCTCGACGTCCTACTAGGGTGAGCCGAGCAGTAAAAGCCCGTCGTGGAGAAGCAAAAAAGCTACAAAGCCAGCAAAAGAGTCTAAGAAGAAAAGTGGAATTTTAACCATTTTTACACTAAAGTATTACGTTCATATATGTCATTTCGCGAAACCAACGGAAAATTCTAATAACAAAGAATACGTTTCGTGCTCATGCTAATAACAGGATTTAAAGGAAGCATTTTCTAAATGACGCGTTCAGATATAATTCCTATGGTGCTTTTCGCTGCCATCGTTGTGTCTTTGGGTATTAATACGCCCCAAGCTGCCGACGAGATAATCGCGCGTCTATTCGGCAACGATATTTCTAACAGCGAGCTTCAGCCAGAACAAGGCGATGTTGATCGGTTTCAAACAATACTTAGCGATATGTCTGAAAAAGATGTGCGCCAGATGTTGGTTCAACGCGCCTTAAGTGAGAAAATTACAGAATCGGTATTAGCTGATTTTGCGTCAAAAAACAGCATAGAGCCCGATGCAGCCGAGGTTGAGTCTGCTTATTCCGCTATCAAAGTGTGGACAGCCGAGCTTACTGGCAATTCTGAATATTCTCGTGAAGAAATTGATGCTTATCGACGCGCAATGGCAAACGCCATGGCGAAAAGTTGGAAAACATCAAAGGCGCTCTATGAAACATATGGTGGCGATGTGGTTGTGCGTCAAGATAATCCTCTTACACCAGTAGGCGCTTATAAAGTGTTACTTGAGCAATACAACGAACAAGGCGACTTCGCCATTTTTGATCCTAAATTGAAAGCGGCTTTTTGGGAGTCGGTAAGTTTGCAGTACGCCAACACTATTCCGTATGAAAATATTAATTTCACTGCACCGTGGTGGGAGCAAAGCGCTGGTTTAAGTGAATAACGTTGATTATGAAAAGCACAAAGCCCCGAATCGAGACTCTGTGCTTCTGGGCGTAGCTAATAAGTAATCTTAGTTCAGATACTCATCAACTTCTTTCTCTGCTTCTTCACGGCTTTTGCCATAGGCTTGTTGAATCTTGCCAACAAGCTCTTCACGGCGGCCATCGATAACGTCCATATCATCATCAGATAGTTTGCCCCACTTCTGTTGAACTTTCCCTTTCATTTCCTTCCAGTTACCTTCGATACGATCACTGTTCATTATGCTCTCCTTAATAATGATTAATAAAAATATCTTTGCTTCATATATACTGAAGCAATCGCCATTCCAATTATAAGCTTATGTTTTTATAGTGTATTTTTATTATGGAGGCGCACATTGCTACAGTCTTTGTGTATGAATTACATAATAATGAAAGCTTTTCGCACGCTACAGAAAGCGCTTAAGGCAAGAAGAAGGTGATGTTAAAAAGAAGGGACTGTTTTTTGGGCAAAAGAAAAGGGGCTATAAGCCCCTTAAAAAACACAATATCACTTGGAAAACACATTTAAACACCATGAATACGCACACTCAACGACTTCATGTATAAGTAAGATAGCAATTTACAAAAAAGGTTCCGCGTTTTTTAAAATAATTGTGTAATTATTTTTATACCTATTCTTTTGCTTTTTTATTTGTGTTGATAAGCGTAACGGTAACCAATATCGCAAACGCAGCCATAAGGATGCTGGCTGCGAGAAAAGGCGAATTAATATCAGTTTGATACAGCATTGCGGCGACGGGTGGGCCAACGATATACCCCATAGCCGGTGTTGCAGTAATAAGCCCAGTGACCGAGGCCTGCTTTTCTTCAGAGCAATAGCTGGTCGCTGTCGCGGTAAGGGAGGGGTAGGCCATCCCCATCCCCGTACCCATGCAGAACATGGCAATGTATAAGGTCGCTATTTGCTGGTGGATGTACATCAGCATGTAAGCCACGGCTAAAAGCGGAAGGGCGATTTTAATCATTTCTTCTGGCGAGAATCGAGCGCGCTGCACAAGTAAAAGCTGTACGCCAAGTGATGCCGCAGCGCTCACCATCATTGCTGTTCCAACTTGCTGCGCCGCTTCTACGGTAGTTTTGCCGTAAAAATCGATAAAGAAAAACCCGAGGGTCTGTTGCATCATCGCCATGGCGCAAAAAACGCCAGCACAAGAGGCAACAAGAAGAAGCGGAACGATGCTGTGATGAATAGGCTTGTTACTTAATGTTATTTTGTTTTCTGTTGTCGCTGCTGGTGCTATAGCGGGAAGTTTTAGCCATACGACAACTAATGCGGCTAATGTAAGTATCACAATGCTGTATAACGGTGTAAGGAGTCCGAAACCAACAAGTAAGCCCGCGTACGCGGGGCCGACAATTTGGCCCACGTTACTGGCCGATGTTACTTTACTGATTGCGCTCACCCGTTCTTGTTGTGTACTTATCGCAATGGCATAGCCTACTGCGGAGGGGGGCGTCGCAGACATAATGGTTGACTGCATGCTGCGGCTAATCAACAAAGCAAGGAATAGCGACGTGCCCGTTATTAGTCCGGAGAAGCCCATTTGCCATGCGCTTGCAAAAAAGAATGTCCCCATGCTGTAGCCGAATAAGCCCACCATAAGAATACGTTTAAAGCCTGCTCGCTTGGCAACTTTACTCCATACGCTAGTGCCAAGCGCAAAGATAAAGGCAGAGCTAGACATGATGATAGCAATATGAAATTCAGATAATCCCGCTTCTCTTCCCATCGATGGCAGGGTAGTCAGCATGACACTTTGACCAATAGCTGTGGCCAAGAGTGCGCAGAATAAAATACGGAACGTAGCCGAAGCGGCGTGGTTTGGCATAGCGGCATCGATGAAATTAAAGACGGATTGAGTGTACCACAATACAGACAAAAAAATGCCCGCCAAAGGCGGGCCAAATCAGAGGTTTTAAGGCCGGGAAAGGGCCTTGAAGGGAGAGGTGAGTTACTACCATCAGGAATAGTAGTAGTCTCCTCAAAGGTAGGTGTTGCAGAAATGAATCTGCATCACCGAATAGGGGTACAATCCTTCGTACATAAAACAACGTCACTGTTTTTCTGGTGATGGGAGGCATCCAAGCATATTGCTTTGTTTCTCACAGGCATTTACGGTTTACCTTAACCACCATTCCAATCAACCAAGTATCAACGAATTTTTGAAAACATGTACTAACTTTCCCTACATTACTTAAACAATCCTTAATAAATAATGCGTTAACTGCCGTGTTAACCTAGCGGCTCTCCAGCCATCCCTTAAACAACGTTCCTTGTTGGTGTTAGCTACAACGTTAATTCAATAACAACGCGATTGTTTTAGAAATTACCCTCTTCCTTGAATCCTTGCTGATACGCTTCCATTCCGTTCCGTGTCATCAGCGGATAATGTGTAAAACAAGTATTCATGGTTACTCTGTAACGATAAGCCATCCTAGCTACATAAATACACGTTGTTCTTCCGTTGCTAAGTAATATGCTAGTCCTGTGCCAATGTTTTTCATCGCGAAATTTGTTTTTAAGCATTTGATTTAAATAATTATTTTTGTTTTTTTGGTTTTTTTGAGAAAGTGACGCACTTACCACTGGGTAAATTTTTCTTAATGTAGTGTCGAATTTATACACGTTGATTTGTAATTCAGCATAGAAATTTGCATTTTACAAAATTTGCATTAATATTAGAAAAATATTATATAAATAAATTCTTATTTAAGGTGTTGGTATCATGCATGCTATTACACAAGCGTTACTGTTTATGAGCACGCACAAGCGGCGATGGGTATATCTCTCACTTTTTCTAATAAGCTGCTTTGCCGCGTTTCAAATCCGACTCATTCAAATAGATACCGACCCGGAAAACATGCTGCCGCAAACTCACAGCGCAAGGGTGTTTCATAATAACGTGAAAACAACGTTTGCAATGCATGACGCCATTGTGGTGGGGGCCATAGCGAAAAATGTACAAGCGACTAACAACGGCATTTATACACCTAAGATACTGAAAAAAATTAATGCGGTTACTGACCATGCCTTAACAATAGAAGGGGTGGTGTCTCAAGATGTCATGGCATTTTCAACCGTCGACAATATTACGCAATCAGACAACGGCACACTGCAATTCTCGTGGTTGATGGATGCTGCGCCTGCCACACAAGAGGGGGCGAACAGAATTAGAGATGCCGTCGAACGTTTACCGCTTCTTTACGATACGCTCGCGTCGTCCTCTGGAAATGCTGCCGCAATTTATATTCCCATAAAGGATAAGAATGAAAGTTATCGCATTGCAGAGGCGATACGAACATACCTTCAATCTGACAATTCAATAAATCAAAACGATGTTGATTGGCATATCACAGGGTTACCTGTTGCAGAGGATCAGTTTGGTGTAGAAATGTTTGTTCAGATGGGCATTGCTGCGCCTGCTGCGGGCATGATGATTTTTATATTACTCTTCGTGTTTTTTAGAAACGTGGCATTGATTTACGCGCCCATGATTGTGGCCATGGCAACGGTAATTATTACGATGGGCGCTCTCATCGGTATGGGGTTCACCGTTCATATTATGTCATCCATGATTGCTATCTTTCTTATGCCCATAGCCGTAGTCGATTCGGTACACATCCTGTCAGAGTTCTCTGACCGATATAAGCCTGGAGAAAACGCAGGCAATGTTATTTCCGAGGTAGTTACGCACCTTTTAAAGCCTATGTTATTTACGTCGCTGACATCATCGGCAGGGTTCTTTTCATTAATGTTAACGCCTATACCGCCGGTACAAATATTCGGTGCCTACATTGGCTTTGGTATTTTATTGGCGTTTGTTATTACGCTTACGTTTATCCCTGCTTATATATCTGGCATGTCTGAACAGTCCCTTATTAAGCTTCAAACGGCACTGCATAAAAAAGATGGGAATAACACGTCGGTACTAAGTCGTGCGGTCGGGTATCTACGTTATGTCGCACTTAATTTTCGCGGCGCATTGCTTATCGGTGTGGCGCTTCTAAGTGTTATCTCTATATTGGGCATTACAAAAATAACCATCAACGATAACCCTGTAAGGTGGTTTAAAGCGGATCATGAAATTCGCGTGGCAGATAAAGCGCTAAATGCGGAATTTGCGGGTACGTACAATGCTTATCTTGTTTTTACCGATAATCAGAAAACTGCGTCAGCGTCACAACTATTAGCTGAGACTACCTTACCGAATGAGTTAGATACATGGAAACAGCAGACTCTTGAGAGCATTATGCTGGAACTGCCCGGTAATCGCCTCGGACAGCTTTCAACGTCTATCGATGACGCTTTATTTAGCGATTTTTCTGATGAGGCGATGGTTGCGCTAGATGGGTTAAGCCAACGTGTGAGTAAGGTAAAAACACAGTCACAGGTGTTTCAAACCCCTGAAGCATTGACCCTGCTTTCCGATTTACAGCACTATCTTTCTACGCAGCCATTGGTGGGTAAAAGCCAATCGCTTAGCGATGTCGTTAAAGTTGTTAACCGTGAGTTACGGTCTGGCGAGGATAAGGATTATCTTATTCCTACGTCGCAAGCGGGCGTTGCGCAAACCCTTATGCAGTATCAATCTTCTCATCGTCCTCAGGACTTATGGCACTTTGTTACGCCCGACTATCGGCAAACGCTTGTATGGCTACAACTTACCAGTGGTGATAACCAAGATATGACCGCATTGCTTAAAATAGTGGATGACTACTTTACTGCAAACCCTTTACCGGAAGGCCTGTCGTATCAATGGGCAGGCAAGGCGTACATCAACGTCGTGTGGCAGGAAAATATGGTTGCGGGCATGTTGGACAGCTTGTTAAGCGCTTTTGTGATTGTTTTTGTCATGATGGTTCTGCTTTTTCGTTCCTTCATATATGGCGTATTAGCGATGTTGCCGTTGACCATTACCATCACATTTATTTATGGCGCAATTGGGATAGTAGGAAAAGATTATGATATGCCTATTGCTGTACTATCAGCACTAACCTTAGGCTTGTCAGTCGACTTTGCTATTCACTTTTTAGCAAGGGCTCGTGAGATTTATCGAGACACGGGCAATGTGGACGAAACGCTTCGCGCTATGTTTGACGAACCTGCTAGTGCTATATCTCGCAATGCATTAGTTATTGCATTAGGTTTCACGCCCCTGCTTTTTGCGCCGCTTGTACCCTACATTACGGTAGGGGTTTTCTTAGCAAGTATTATGATTATATCGGCATTAGTGACACTGTTGGTGTTACCTGCCGCAATGGTACTTTTCAAACGTTGGGTTTTTAAGGAGTCTTAACATGCGTTTAACGTTAAAAAATGGTGTCTTGAAAAGGGTTTCGGTTAGCTTCTTGATTTCACTGCTAAGCACCGCTGCCTTGGCACAAGCGCATATAGACGCGCCCGTGAATGATGAAAATAGCGTTAATTCGATCGTGCTAAACGCTGAGAAAGCAGCGTATTACGCGGGAAATGATGGCAAGTCGCTAGCAAGAATGATGATTGTAGATAGCCAAGGGCGTAAACAAATGCGGCAGTTTACCATTTTGAGAAAGGACGTTGTCGACGACGAAGGCATCGATACCGGCGATCAGAGAATGCTGGTGTTTTTTAGTCGCCCAACGGAAGTGCAAAATACAGTGTTCCGCGTTGAAAAGCATACCGACCTTAATACCGATGACGACAGGTGGCTGTACCTACCTGCGCTAGATTTGGTGAAACGTATCGCAGCGGGTGACAAGCGCACTTCATTTGTAGGTTCACACTTTTTCTATGAAGATGTATCGGGGCGGGCAATCGCTGAAGACAGCTTTACGCTGATTGAGACGACAGATACGCATTACAGATTAAATGCAGTTCCAAAGAAGCCTGAGTCGGTTGAGTTTACGCGTTATGTTGTAGACATTGATAAAGCTACCTTTTTGCCTACGCAGATTGATTTCTATAAGCATGATAATAACTACCGACGGGTTGAAGCTGTCAAGGTAGATACTATTCAAGGTTATCCAACGGTAGTAAGAAGCAAAGTGTCTGACCTCGAAACGGGGGGGTATACGCTTATGGAATTTAGAAATATTAGTTATGACGTTGGCCTTCCAGATAGCATCTTTAGTGAACGAAGTCTTCGCGTGCCTCCACAAGATTATATGGATTGATGATACCCCCATGTTTATAAATCGTTTCAGCTTTACGCTTTTGCTTGCTCTGTGTCTAGTTGTTCAATCACCACGTGTTTTGAGCCAGCAGGAAAGTGTTAATGATAGTAATGGAGCCGCATCAAGTAATGAAAGTGTGCAACAAGCACAGGACGATTGGGGTGATGAATGGGGAGATAGCTGGGAAGACAGCACCGTAGAGCGCAACCCACTGACCTTGTCGGGCTTTGCTGAAATTGCGGTTGGAAATCGCTTTTATAACGATCCTGCAATAAACGCTTCGAAAACATTACGTGATGCCAGGATTCAAGTGCGTGCCGACTACGCGCTTTCCGCTTCAACAGTGCGCTTTCGTGGCGACCTTTACTATGACGGCGTCAAGCGCGGTTGGAAGTCTCAGTTACGTGAACTTGCCTGGCAGGGAAGTTTGTCTGACTTGGGAAAGTGGGGGGAACGATTCGACCTTAAAGTGGGGCAGCAGGTGCTGACATGGGGGACAGGTGATTACCTGTTCTTAAACGATTTATTTCCAAAAGACTTTCAGTCGTTTTTTGCAGGGCGCGACGATGAATACCTAAAAGCGCCAAGTGCGTCGATTAAGCTGTCAGGGTATTTTGATGCGTTTAATGCTGACGTCGTTGTTACGCCATCATTCGAACCAGATATTGGTATTACAGGAGAGGTGTTTTCCTTTTTTAGCCCGCAGCGTAACGACAATATTGCACCGGCTTTTGTGGTTGCCGATGACAACACGCCAAATAATGAAGAGATCGCAGTGAGACTTTATGGCAGTGTCGGTCAAGCCGAGGTCGCACTTTATGGGTATAAAGGGTATACCAAACAGCCGTTATCCCTAGATGACACAGGGCGTCCCCGTTACAGCAGAATGAATGCTTATGGCGCAAGTGTGTTAATGCCGCTTGGCGCTGGAATAGCGAATGCCGAATATGCGTATTACGACAGCGTTGAAGACGGCAATGGCGCTAACCCACTGATCATGAATACGCAAAGCCGATATTTGCTGGGCTACAGTCAAGAGCTGTACACCAATGTTACAGGCGGTATGCAGTGGTACACCGAAGTCATCCACGACTATGATGCGCTCATTAGTCATTCGCCTTTTCCTGCGTTTGAACAAGAACGTTACCGGCATTGGGTAACCACGCGCATAACTTACATGGCGCTACGTCAAACGCTGACGGTAAACGCATTTCTATTTTATTCGCCCACTGATAGCGATGGGTATCTGAAAGCGAACGTTACTTATAGCCCTGGTGACACCTGGCAGTTACGTTCAGGCATCAATATCTTTAAAGGCGATAACCCCAATACGTTTTGGGGGCAATTTGAAGATGCGAGTAATGCCTACGTCGCACTTCGTTATTTTTATTAATGCACGTTTATTAATACACTATGTTAAGTGAGGACACCATGTCACAAGAAAGAGCTCTGACAGCATTTGCTGGCTTTATGGTTATGTTATCTGTTGCGTTGACAGTATGGGTTCACCCCTACTTTATGTGGTTCACCGTATTTATCGGGGCCAATTTGTTCCAGCAAAGCTTTACCGGTTTTTGCCCAGCCACGTTGTTTTTTAAAAAAGTGCTAGGGCTCAAGAGCGAGCGGGAATTAGTGCACAACGGTAAATAGCGCAACGTTCTCGCTTTAAGAACAGTACTGCTTACGTTGGGTTTAATAAATCATAAAAAAAGCGCCTACAAAAAGGCGCTTTTTTAAAATCAACATGGTCGAGCGAGGAGGTCTTAACCGTTAAATGCTTTATTGAACTTCTTAGCAAAACGAGTAAGGCTTTGACCGTTACACGATAATTCTTCTGCTCTAACGCGCACATTCAATACTGTTTGCGCTTCTTTGAACGCAGCGTTTGAGGTGGCCGCCGCAATGCATAAATCGCTTTCGATGCTGTTATTAACGTTTTCGAAAGATGTTACACGAATAACGTCATTGCCTGTTGCAGAACGGAATTTCTTAACGAAGCTGTTAAGCGGCATGTCGTTACACGTGATGTTATCAAGCTGAAAGTCTTTGATGCCATTTTCTGTTACTACGCGTTGAAGCGAATCATTAGACTCAACTGCTGCGATACAAACCTGTGTAAACACAGAGTTATCACCTGACTCCAATTCTATCGCTTGCGCTGAAGTAATTGAAAGTGAAAGTGCAGCAATTGTTGCTAATAAAGACTTAACCATGATGTATCCTCAAAATTGTTTAAAAAATAGCTTAAGGGCGTTCGATTTGTGCGCATTCTAGCGGCTGCAGAGAATTGCGCAATTTAAAATAATTATTATTTAGCATTAGTTTTTTTAATGTATTTGCTTTGGTTTGTCTTGTGGTTGTTTTGCGGGCTATAAATTTTAGCTATATTTTTCATGTGTTTGGTGTTTATTTTTTAGGTTTATGTGTGATTTTTGAAATTTTTAAGTTTTTTTCTTATTTTTTGTAATAAATTTGCAATAATTTTATTTATGTTTTCAGTGGTTGAATAGTTATGCGCTGTTTGCGGGTAGTTTCATATTCGCTCACCGTTAAAAAACGACTATCAAATAAGCCTAGATATACGTTTACATTGAACCGCGCGCTACGATTTTTTTTTGATAGTTGGGTACTGAAGCGCTGTTAATGTATGGTTGGGCATACTGGTTTACATTGAGCGATGCGATGGAAATTTTTATACAGTGGCTGAGCGCTGATGGGGCGGTTTCATCAGCAACAGCAGTATTGTTAATAATTATGTCTTTGTTCACATCAATGATGACCGCCACTGTGGGGGTCGGAGGTGGAGTGCTTTTACTTGCCGTAATGGCTGGAAGTCTCCCCGTAGCTGCACTCATTCCTGTTCATGGGTTAGTACAGCTAGGCTCAAATGGAAACCGTGCAATCATGACGTTTCAGCATATTGATTGGGCCATGTTACGCTTTTTTGCAGTCGGTGCATTGTTAGGTGCAGTCTTCGCATCCTATATCGTCGTGCAGTTGCCCTTAATTATTATTCAATTTGCTGTTGCTGCCTTCATATTATTTTTGGTGTGGGGAAGTAAACCCAAAGCGCAAAACATGGGGCCTTTAGGGCGGACGCTTGCTGGAATGATCACGACCCTAATGACAATGTTTGTTGGCGCTACCGGCCCCTTAGTTGCCGCCTTTGTGCATAGAAACAGCTACAACAAAATGCAGGTTACGGCCACATTTGCAAGCTGCATGACATTCCAGCATGCATTAAAAGCGTTCGTTTTTTCTTTTGTGGGCTTTTCGTTTAATCAATGGGCGGGTTTAGTTATAGGAATGATTTTAAGTGGTGCTATTGGAACATTTATAGGGCTTAAGATATTAAAACGTATACCCGCAACACACTTTATGAAGGTATTTAAGTGGGTGGTGACATTGTTAGCATGCCGTTTGATATGGCAGGCAACACAGCAGCTGTAGTCGCGCCCCTCAGCATAATTCTTTTCAATGCTAAGGGGCGGCTATTAGCAAATAGTAAGACTAGAATTGATAGGTTAGAGAAACCTGCCATTCTCTGCCCGGTGATGGAATGCGTTCGCCTATCGCAAGTGTTGCATTAGCAACGCGATTAACGCCTGAAAGGTGTGGAGCATAGTATTTATCAAACGCGTTGCGTAATTGAGCCGAAATGCGAAGCGTATTGTTCATCTCCCATTCAATGCCCAAATGCATAAGCCCGTACCCAGAAGTTTGCGCCTCACTTTGCAGAGATGATACATGGCTCTGTGCGCCCACCAATTCGGAAGTAGCGTTCAATAATAGGGGGGTGTCGAATAACACGGTTTTCCAGCGTAGTTGAGTAGTAAGCTGCTCTGGCGCAATACGAAAAAGCGCATCGTCAATATCATCTCTATTAGCGTGACTATAACCTGCAACCATAGAGAGATGGAGGTTATCGGTAAGGTTACCCCCTAAGGTTACGTCAAACCCTTTTATGACTGCATCTGTGTTATTCCACTGAAATGGCGCGCTACCTGTCATCATGGTAGAGAACATATTGGCTGCCATATTGGTGCTGGGTGTGCCGGCAATATAGTTTTCGATATCTTGATAGAAAAGACGAGGCGAAA
>Ga0102951_1000785_pt1 | contig 11657 bp, 13 predicted proteins | sample SalPonA_B_H2O_MG_FD_78507 | JGI IMG/M metagenome (GOLD analysis project Ga0102951, IMG submission 78507) | Water microbial communities from South San Francisco under conditions of wetland restoration - Salt Pond MetaG R2A_B_H2O_MG | ecosystem: Environmental > Aquatic > Non-marine Saline and...
AATTAGGAACAATATTAATAGCAACACTATTAACATCATCAATGTTATTTGCTACTGTTTTTATATTAGATGTGCCTATGTTTGTATCCACTATTTCATCTGAAATACTACCAAAATCATTAATGTTACTAAAATTGTTTTGCAAATCACTACCAACAGTATTTACAAAAATAATGCTATCTTCAACAGTATTTACATCTAATATATTGTCTGATACTGTTTTTATTTCGTTTTTAAATGTTACTAGTTCGTTAATATCATCAGATGTTGTTTTTAAATAATCAATTTCTTGACTAACTACATTAACACTATCTATATTGTTACCAACAGCTACTACTTGGTCACTAATACCAGCTACTATGTCTAGGTTTGTAACAGAACCTAATAATCCTAGTGCTTCAGCTGATGTAGCTACTTGTATATTAATTTGAGAACCATCAGAAGGAGGGTCAATAAATATCAAAGCATTATTAACAACATCCCATTGTGCCCTATCTGCTTGATAGACACCATCTATTTCTATTCTTATATAATCATCACCAATTACAAAAGTAGGAATACGAAAAACTCTTGTACTCCCATCTCCTATGTAAATATGTTGAGCTGGTGTGTCTATAGCCATCTCTACCTCACTTCTTTTGATGTAGGAGAGTATAACCCCTCCATAATTACTGAAGAAATGCTAAAGTCATTAATACTATTATCATAAATAGTTAACTCAACATTTCCCACCTTACTAGCAACATGAAGGTCTAAATCTCTAAGACCTAACGTACTAGCTTTTTCATATGTTCTATTGTAGTCTTTTCGATAAACACTAGCATTAAAACTACCTTCACCTTCTATTGATATTTTCTTTAATAATATCTTATCTTTAGGTGTTCCTATTTTACTTATATGTGGATAATAATCCGGAAGTACTATACTACTTTTATAAGGATAAATACCACCTTCTGATGTATCTTGTTTGTTGTTGCTTGTTAAGTCATCTAGTTGTAGATTATGATATAAGTAGCTTTCTGTTGTCTTACATATAACTAGTAACGAAGCATCCAGTAAACCATATTCAAAAGAACCTTCTAAAAAAGGAAGTCCTTCTAATAATACCCACTTACTCCAAGCACTTTGTACTCTTTCTTGTCCATTATCTTTATAATTATATACATAGATAACATTAGTATCTGTACAACATAAAACTAGACCAAGAACACCATTAACTAAAACTTGTGTTATCTTTTCTTCAAGATATGTAGGGGTAGATATATTTAAATCAACACCCTCAACTGTTAACTTCTCGTTCTTAATATATTCTCTTAACTGTTGTTTATTGTTAGTAGTTGATATAAAGAATAAACTATTATTAACAACTCTAGGTTCAACATCAATAGCCATAGGATAGTTAGTAACATTATCAATAGAAACTGTCTTAGGACTAAGGTAACCTTCATGTGTCATCTCATACTGACCATATTTTGTAAAGATATATAAACTATTGTTAAAAGGTTTTGTATAATATATTTTACTTGCTTGGTTACTTGCTAAACTTACATCTATTGGGTCTGTATCAAGAACATTAATAGCTGTTTTAATATAGAAGTTTTCGTAGTTAGCTGTCTCTGTTAAAACTATAGAGTCAGTTGAAGCTACTCCAAATCTATTTTTATAGAACAATAAGTCTGAGATAGGATACCCTACAAATGATGGGTCTGGGTTATTATCTAAATTACCAACTTTAGGCTCAGACCAAGGAAGTTTAGAAATAGTAAATATTGATGTATTTCCTTGTGCTCCAGTTCTATCACAAGCTACTGGCATGTTTTTTAGCTTACCTCTAGGTAAATCTGGTTGTCTTGTTTCTACCCACGAGTCTCCGTCCCACATAACATAGTAATTAGTAAACTCATTGTTTTCAGAACCTTTAATCTCAACATAAACACCATTAAAAGGCATTTCTCTAGGTAAGTCAGTTATCTTGTTAACACTACCTTTCCATCCTTCTGATGCTTGGTCTCCCCATGAGTCCCATGTGCTAAAACCAAAGTCTGAACCATCTTCCTTATATATCTTTAATACCGACCCTCTAACTTCACATTTAAAACCTAAAGTGTTTGGTATTGTTATATCTATTGTATAAGTAGTTGGTTCTGATGTAGTAGTAACAAACCTATAACTATATAATCCAGTTGTACTATCATAAGACCATGTTAAATCTTGGTACACTCCTCCACTAACTGAAGGTGCTCCCACGCCTACTAGTTCTTTACCTATAAATACATCATCTTCCTTTACTTCCATAAAAAGATTAGACGTAAAAGCTTCTGCTTTATAAAGACTAAGAACTGCTCCATTAATCTTATTATAAAGGTCGTTAGCTGCCCAGTCAGTATCCTCAGCTCCAGTAGCAGGGTCTTTAGTATCTCCTGATGGTTTATTAGGGTTTACAGCATACATAGTACCATTTAAATAAACAGCATAGTTATATGGGTTGTATCTATCACCACTACCTCTTTTTAGCCAGTAGTAAGCTACTCTATCATAACTTTCTTGTAGTGGTCGAGCATCTGTCATATCTACTTCAACATTAACTTCCTTATTAACTAACCACGTTCTATCTTGTACTGTTAAGCCTTTAAGGTTACCGTTATGTAAGTACTGTTTCAACTCACTTTCATTCTCTTCTTCCCACTCAACTATCTGAAGATGTCCTTCTTTATTATATATCTCTAGAGGATTATTTAAATCATTAGTATAAATAAAGATGTATTCTTCATCATCTTCTCCTCTATCATAGGTATGAATAACTGTTTCTTCTTCATCAAAAGGGCTTTTATCTCTAACAAACTGTACTGGTGGTCTTTTATGTAGACCTTGAATTAGACCAGGTACACAGTTTGTCATTTCTTTACATTGTGTATCTGTCATTAATTCAGCAGACTGTTGAGATACTCCATTATAAAATGAAGGAAATACTTTATTAATCTTTGCCATTTATTCTCCTATGCAAGAGCTGTAGGGTTAGAACCTCTATCTATTAATCTATTTCCTTTAATTAAATTAAATTTAGATTGTTTAAGATGTTCTTTTTGTACCTTAACTCTTTGAATTTGTATTTTTTGTATAAGTTCTTTCTGTGTTGTTTCATCACCATTTAAATATGTATGTAAATGTTTAGCAGCTACTAGAACAACATACGTCCTAAACACATCAGGTATATCATCAAAAGGTATCTCAAGCAATACATATAACTCTACAGCATCGTCAAATATCTTTGTTTCTTCTTCTACATCATATAAGTCATTACCAGATTTAACTAGATTTCTATTATCAGTTGGTTGTAGACTGATTACATTATCTGGTAGTGTTATGTATCCACTTGAGTTAGGGTAATAACTAACTGTTTGCTTATTAAACCAATAAGTATCTTCTTGTTCTTCTCTTAATGTTTCTTGAAGAATAACTCTAGCTTGTAATGCCTCATGTCCTTCTGGTAAGTCATCTAATACCACATCACTAGGTATAGGTAACTCTCCAATATATCTTAGCATTCTATTAATTGCGTCAATTTCTGTCATTTATAATTCCTTTGTAAAATTTAGTCGAAGGTCTCAAGAGAGAGACCCTCTGATAAACCTTACGATTTATTAAGCTACTGTTCCACCAGTGATAACACAAGAACAAGCAGGTTTAAGAACACCCATACCATATGAATAGTAAGTTGTCATTAATGTTGCTAATTGCTCTGGAATGTAGTTAACCTCAGACGTAACGTCCATTAACTTAGCTACTGCTACTGCTTCAGATGTGAATAACATAGCTTTTAACTTCTTGTTAGTTCCACCTACATCAATAGAAGAGTCAACTGGGATATAGTTAGATTTGTAAATCTTAATACCAGCAACTTCCATAATAGTACCTTTATTAATACCACCATTGTCACCAGATGTAATATCTTTGTTCACACCATCAGATTGTGCTAAGTAAGAATAGATAATAGGTGATACTACTAAGTATTTCTCACCAGTTACATCTTTTTCTTCCATCGCTGCTACTGCTGCAAATGTTGCTTCGATTAAAGCATTACCTTTATCTTTAGGAGTAGCACCAGAGTCGATAACATCATTGTTAACTTCTGTACCATCTGCTTGTACTGCCTCACCACCAATTGTACCTGATGTTTGAGAAGCAATTACTAAGTTAGAAGCTACTGCTTTGTCAATCTTAACTGCTAAAGCCTCACCAGCTTGTTTAGCTAATTCACCTCTAGTTTCGAAGTGTAAAACTTTTTCTTCGAATTTATCAACTGCTAATGCGTAGTACTCTAAAGCATCAATATTAATAATTCTTTCTTTCACTGGGATAGAAGACATACTTAATGTTGTACCTGGTACGTGCGTATTAGTATCGGCATCCGATGATTGACCAATTACTGGAATAGAAATTGACGAACCTGACTCAATAGACTTTGTTGTTACTAAATCTAAGAATAATTGTTTTCTATCGAAAGCTGTTAACACTTGACCATAATAAATCTCAAGTGCATTTTCCATTTCTGTTGGCAACCCTCTAGTAGCTGCGTTGTTATTACCGATATTATTTACTAAAAAACTCATGTTTTTCCTTAATGTTTTATTTTGTGTAGCATCTGCTGCTTATTTTCAGTCCTCTTTAAGTTGTCCAATGTTTCCGAACGCATCTTCCACAAAGGGCTTACAGAAGTTACATCAAACTAGCATTAGGAATACTGAAAAGTACCAGTTATACAGTTGGTTCTGTTGTAGGTTGTTACACCATACGTAAGATACGATAAGTACTTAGTAGTACCTTAAGTCTCCTTATAAATACTCGGCACCTCAAAGGAGACAAAATAGATGCCAAGCGAGTGGTACGAAAGTATAAACTTAAGCCTCTCTGTTCATATTACTGATTATAAGATACCTTTTTTTCTTGAAGTTAAGTATCTGTTGTCTACCATTCTAGTATATTTAGGGTCTTTACCATAAAGTCTATTAGTCATAGCCTTTTGCCATTCATTCTTATCAGTAAATGGTTGTAGACCTCCATTACCGTCAGCATCACCTTCTAATCTTCTAGTAGGAGCAGGAGTAGACTCTCCTTTTCTGAATTGCATAAACTCTAAAATTTCTGTAGCTCTTTTAGTGTCAAACTTAGTTAGAGCATCATTATATTCATTAATCATTTGAGTAGACAAGTTATCAGCTGCCCAAGTAACTAACTCTTGGTATCCTTCTTGTCCACCAGTTTTAGACATAATAGACTCATTAAAAGAGTTACCCATTTGTTGTCTAGTTTCAATGTAAGTATCTACATCTTGTTTACTAAACCCTAATTTCTCTAGTTCACTGTAAGAAGCTTCTGATAAACTACCATTCTCTACAAACTCTTGACCATACTTATTAACATCTACTTGTGTAGGGATATTTTCATCAGTAGGGTTTTTAGGCTCTTCTTTAGGTTCTTCTTTAGGCTGAGACATTTTTTTCTCAAGTTCTTTGTAGGCTTGTAGTAAATCTTCTTGTGATTTAAACTTACCATCAATTAAATCTTCTTTAGGAGTACCGTCTTCGTTGTAACCTTCTGGCGTGCCTTCAGCTCTCTCAGCTTCAGTCCTTTGTGACTCTTTGAACCTAGCTAAAGCCTCTTGTTCAATTTGTTCTCTTTCAGAAAGGTGAGAGCCTTCTTGACCCTCTACATTACCTTCTTGTACAACTTGATTATTATCTACTTGACCTTCCATTAGTCAGCCTTTGTAGTAGTTCTTTTTTTAGGTGCTTCAACAACTGCTGGAGTCATGTCCAATGAGTTAGGATAACCTCTCTTTGCTTCTTCTTCTTTATCTCTTAAGTAATAGTCAGCATCTGTGATAGCATTTCTATTTTTCTTCTTTAAGTTTTCTTGTTTTAATTCATATAGTGATTTTGTCTTTGCCATAATTTCTCCTTTAAGGCTATTGTTTATTGTGCCATTGTGGCTTGATTAACTAAATTACCAGCACCTTGTTGTAGTAACTGGTCTTGCTGAGCTTGTTGTTGCTCACCTTGTATTTGTTCTTGAGACTTGATTAAATCTGATGTATCTAATGACAATGCATTACCAATCTTACTAATATAGGCATCTATGTTCATTCTTTGTAGAATAAGCTCTGGTGACCCTATCTCTTGTAGTAGACCATTGAATTGTCTTAGTTTATCTAGCTCTAAGTTTCTACCTAATGCTTCGATACCAGTAACAATAACAACATCCATCATACCTTCAGGTAGACTAATTTTTTGTTGTTTTAGTAGTTGGTAAGCTAAAGGTCTTTGGAATTCTAATGATAAAATTGAATAAATACCACCTAAACTTTGTTCTAAGTCAGCTGCCATATATCTAATCTCTGTAGCTGTTGTTCTTTCACTATCTCTAGTTGCTGAAGAAGCTACAAGGAATGCTTGTTCTAATCTTCTAGTAACATCTTGTACTAGGTTCATAGGAACTTGAAGGTCACTATTTTTGTCTATTCTCATAGTTGTAAGTTCACTATCAAAGTCACCTACAATAGCAAGACCATTCTCTGCATTATTAATATCATCTACATCAAGAATACTACCAGGTTTTACACCGAATAATACTCTTGCCATAACTGATGAAGCTTCTAATAGAAGTTGATATAGACCCTCAAGAGACCTAAAGTCACCTAAGTATTGCTCTACTAAACCTCTACCATAATGCTCACCATTAATAGATGTCCATCTTAGTGGAATAAAAGGTAATTCTTCTTCTTTTGAATAAGTAACATCTGAACCCTCAACGAAAACATCTTCTACTTCCTGATACTCATACCATACACCAGCTCTTTTAATAGCTCTTGTGTAGATTTCTATCTTCTTAGCAGGGTCAAAGTCTTCACTAGCTTCTAACTGGTCTCTTATGTCATCTGGTAGTGTACTGTGTGTAATACCTTCTTTAACAATAATCTCTAAAGGATTACCTCTAAAATCTCTAACTATTACATAATTAGACAATTTATAGTTCTTTATACCATCTTCGTGTTTATAAAGCATAGCATTACCAGCTATAATTAACTGTTTTACTGCATCGAAAACTGGGACTCTAATAGCTTCTCTTTCAATAGACTTCATCATCTCTTGTTCGATAATCATTAAGTTCTTTTCTAGCTCTTCATCACCTGAAGTACCGTTTTCTGTTGTAGTTTCCTTAGCTTGTTCTTTAACTTCAGGAGCTGGTAGTATTCTAAAGAAACTTGTATTAGGTGGTAGTAAACTAAGTAACAATTTACTTGATAGGTTATTAACCAATCTACTACCCACTGCCTGATAAGGTGTTTCTAAAGCTGCTGTCTCTGAATGACCACTATCAGGAACTACTGATGGTATAGTTAATTTAGCACATTCCCTTGCTCTATCAAGAACAGTAGACCTATCAGCATCGAGCTTTTTAAATCTAGCTTTAGCTGTTGCTTCTGCTATAATATCTTGTATATTTAGTTTACTTTGTGCCATTTAAGTCCTTATACTGTACCTACTGTTGTTGAGTCAGTTGTTGTTGCACCACCTATTGGAATTTGTAGTGATTTAGCACCTTTCTTTTGTGCTTCTTTCATTTTAGCTTCTTCTTCTTCAGGTGTAACTGCCTCATCTTGTGTTGCTGTTTCCTCTGCTGCTGGAGCTGCTGGAGGTGGAGTATAGATAGGAGTAGGCGCTGATGAACCACCCTTACCTCCACCACCGAAACACTCTAGTGAGTCTACTGACCCTTCTAATCCATAAATACCTTCGTCTGTAATAGACACTTCTGTTGCTGTTAATCTAGCAAATTTACCCATTTAATATCCTTTTCTTATATTTGTTTAATCTATTTTGAAACTTACTTCTTTTAAATAGATTAGTTACCATAATAGGCTCACCACCTACTAGTACATTGTTAGTTGTGTTAGCTGATGTAGTAAATGTAGAACTTACACAATCTAACTCTAAGTCTTCACATATCATACCAATCATAGCATATAGTAACATTACTGCCTTACCACTACGATATTCAGGAAGAACATACATATAGTCATTCACAACAGTAGGAGTGGTCATTCCATACTGGTCGTTAACATAGACTACAATAAACCCTATAGGTCTATGTTCATTATCAAGTACGTAGTAGATGGTTTTGTTTTGTTTGGACATCTCTTGTAACATTCTATTACATATTAGACGAGAACCAATATAATCATCACCATGCATTTCTCTGAAGTACTCTACCATTAAATCGATTATCTCTTCTCTATATTTTATGTGGTTGAATGTCTCTAAGTGCATTGTCTTCCTTTTCCATTAAATTAATTAAATGTTTTAAAGCTTCCTGGTGTCCTATTAATCTTCCTAACTCATAAGAGTTGATTTCTGTAGTAGGTAGTTGGTTAGGAAACTTCTGTATCATCATGTCTATTATTTTTTCTAATTCTTTAGTCATCGTTAACTCAGTCCTTAAGTATCTTTAAGTATCTTTAAGTATCTTTAAGTATCTTTAAGTATCTTTAAGTATCTTTAAGTATCTTTATTTTGTTATTTATTCTAGTGTGTCCCCTCTGTTAAAGTGATACTACCTCTAGACCCCATCAATAGGGGGCTGTGGAGGTGTCCAATATACCACTTCTTTACCATTCCATTGGTGCATATTTGCTAATCTCATTGTATTAATAGCATCTTCTTCTGTCATACCTTGTTTCTCATATAGACCTACTACTACTTGCCACATATCATATTCATTATCAATATCTTTAAGTGCTTTAGTAGCTTTAACCTTACCAATGTTCTTACAGCCTTTGTAGCCATCTGTAGGGTCTCCAACAAGTGTCTGCCAGTAAGCAAACCTAATAGCTTCTTCTTCATTTATTGTTACTTCTGTATCATTACCATAATTATAGTGAGTACCTACTGTTTGGAAAAGTACATCTTTATCAATAGCACACAAAATATAGTCATCAGGGTGTTTAGTCTTTAAGTGGACTACAACATCATCTGCTTCTAAACCTTCAATTAACTTAGCTTTGTGGTTATCTATAAGGTGTTGTTTAAGTAAGTCGTAACCTTCTGGTTTTCTTATCTCTTTTCTATTTTCTTTGTAACCTAGTGGGTTATCATATCTAAAATTACTACTACCAGTTAACCAAAGTTCATAGTCATCACACCCAGTAGCAAATAGTATGTTATCAATTAAACCATCAATAGTAGTTATCAGTTGGTCGTTATTAGTAGAGTATGTAACTATTAGTTCATCTTCTAAACCTGCTTCGTATTCATTCTCATTCCATAGTACTTTTTCTTCAATAGCACAAGCTACTCTGTAAAGTAAACTGTCTGCGTCAACCAAGGAAAGCATTAAGCTTCCTCAGTTTCATCTTCTTCGATATCAGCCTCTTTCATCTTCTGTGCTGTATCTTCAAAATCTTTGATAATATCTTCAATATACTCAGTCTTAATTAAAGGCTCACCAGCATCTAAAACGTACTGTAAAGCTTTATCAATAACTGTATAACCTTCTTCTGGATGGTAGTATGGTAATTGTAGTTGGTTGGTAACCTCAGCAATATAACTATTCATGTACTTCATTGATGTTTGTACACCTTCTGGGTCTACTAATGTAGTTGAGATATCCTTGATATATTTAGCTGATAAGTTACAATAAATACCAATTAAATACTTTAGGTCTTCTCTAGTATAAGAACCTCCTGATGTAGCTATAATACCTAAGAATGACTCTCTGTATCCAGCATATGTTGTTCCGTCTACTTTAAATTTGTTTGCTTTTAATAAACTCATGTGTTTTCCTTATCTTGATGCCAATAGGCTTTGTCTTTTTTCCTTAGTGTTCATTACGTAAGTTTCTGAACTCCAAGCACCACAGCTTTTACAAGCATATCTCTGATATTTACCTTTATTAGTATGATAGTAACCTGACCTTATAATGTCGACACTACCACATTTTGGACAACACATAGTATCATGGTCATCACCAGTTGTTATATTAGGGTGTGTTGAAGCGAATGGTCTAAGTTTTTTGTATACTTCTTCTAGTACAATAACATCATATCTATTGTATAGTTCCATCTCTGCCCAAGCATCTGGGTTACCCTTCATACATTCACTCCATAAACTAAACCCTGCAAATGCTTGATGCTTAAGTTTTTTATGCTTACACTTAAGTACTTCAGCTAAGTGTGCTAGTGAGTTACGTCTAAATCTCATCTCTTTTTTAGCAATAGTTAATGTGTCTATTACTTTGTATGGACTAGGTGGTTTGATGTTATTTATTACAAATCTTGTATTCATCATAGGCACATCAAATTTTTTACCATTGTGTGCTACTACAAAATCAGCCTCATCTAATAACCTAACAAACTTAGCACATATTTCTGTATCATCTTCTGTTCTGTTTTCAAGATAGTGTACATCTTCTTCATCTAACCATTTGTAGGCAATAGACATAATATAACCCTCATGCCTAATGTCTTGATTAAGCCCTACGTTTTGTTTCCATGCTCCCCAGACAAAAGCCTGACTAGGTGCTGTTTCTATATCAAATATTAGTATTTTCATATTAGTACGACCATTCGCCAGTCATTCCTACAACTGAATATTCTGTAACCTTACCTTCGAAAAAGTTCTGTAGGCTACTACCATTATTTACTTCATCAAACCAAGGTAGAGGGTTACTAGTTACGTTGTAATTCCCTTTTAGTCCTAGTTGAATTAGTCTTCTATCTGCTATATACTCAATATACTTTTTAACATCTTCTTTAGTTAGTCTATATGGTTCATATGTATCAAAAGCAAAATCAATGAAAGCTTTCTCAATCTCTACAATTTCTCTTGCAGTAGAATAGATATGTCTTTTAAAAGTATCGTTAATTTGGTCTTTATTTTCATTGCACCATGTTCTAAATAACATTGAGTTACCTTCTACATGAACTGTTTCATCTTTAAGAGACCAGTCATTTATCTGACACATACCAAGATATTTTCCTTCTCTCTCAAAATTCTTAAGCATAATAAAGCTTCCAAATAAAGAGATACCTTCAAGTAATATTCCTTTAGCTAAAGAAAGACCAAAGTTATTTTTAAATACAGTATCTTGCATATATGTATTTTTTTCTAAAGTTTCTTTGTGGTTTAAAAAGTCTGTATAATAGTTATCTGGGAAACCTAATGACTCGTTTAAGTGAGCATAGCCTTCCTGATGAATAAACTCTCTAGCCATAAAGCTAGTTAACATACCTCTTACTTCGTTGTTCTTAATTTGGATAATTAGTGGTAGGTATCCACTTGCTACATTGAAATCTGACTGTGTAAACATACTTAATATGTTCTTAATAAAGGCTTTTTCTTTAATAGGAGCTTTTTTATAATCCTCTAAATCTTTAGTTAAGTCTGCTTCCTCTGCTATCCAGTGCATATTCTCTGACTTCTTTCTATAGTCCTCAGCCCACCCATAGTTGAGGGGCTTATAAGTTTTACTTTTCTCTGTTAACATTCTTATCCTTCACAAGCTAAACATTCATTCAAGCTACCTTGAACACCGTCTTGTAGAGCATCTCTTTTAACCTCTACATTAACCTTCTCTACTTTACCAGCTGACTCAGTTCTTAA
>Ga0102951_1000790_pt1 | contig 11643 bp, 11 predicted proteins | sample SalPonA_B_H2O_MG_FD_78507 | JGI IMG/M metagenome (GOLD analysis project Ga0102951, IMG submission 78507) | Water microbial communities from South San Francisco under conditions of wetland restoration - Salt Pond MetaG R2A_B_H2O_MG | ecosystem: Environmental > Aquatic > Non-marine Saline and...
GCGGTAGGTTCATCAAGTTGGAGTCACGCCCACGCCCCTTCGGCTGATGGCGTCGTAGATCCTATCGCTGAATGGCTGTACGAAACCAAGCGCGTTGAAGCTGACAACGGCCTGTGGATTGAGATTGAATGCCCTAACGCGGTGGCACACACCACGGGCGGCACAACCGCCGGCTACCGTCCGCTTGGCCGTGGTGACGACCCCACTAGCCGCGCGTTCCACTGTATGCACGGGCATTGTGCTGACATCAAGACCCCGCAGTTCTTAGAGTGGGCGGCAAGCAACAACGCGCCTCGCGTTCCTATTCGTGAAGACGCCTGTGGCCTGACATCGACATGGGTGTACGACGCCATCAATGACGCCGCGGTCAACATCAAAGATCGCGAGATCAAATCACTCAGCGTTACAGCGTTTAAACGTGTTATGAATAAGAACGTAGCGGTCATTCAGCCTGACGGCAAAGAAAAGGTCGTCAAAGAGTCGTTGTTGTGGGAGAACAGCCCCGCTCGTGTGGTGGTGTACGGCAAGCATTTCGACGCCAGTGTTCACAGCCGGTTTGTTGAGGTAGACGGCACGTTAAAAATTAACACCTTTACACCCCCACGTTGGGGCGGTGGTAAAGTTGACATCAAACACATCGAGCAGTTTTTAGAGTTCGTTGAGTACCTTGTCCCTAACAAGACCGAACGAGATTTTTTGCTAGACCACCTTGCCGCTAAAGCGCAGAACATGGCGTACCGTGGCGTGTGTATTGTGATGATCGCTCCGCAGCAAGGCACAGGGCGCAACACCTTCGCCGACCAACTGAAGGCGCTATTCGACGCCGGTAACGTTAGCCAGACCCCTTTCGATGAGGTCGTGAGTGGCGACCGATTTAACGAGTGGCAAGCCTACCCGATTGTTATTTGCGATGAAGCGATGGATTCAGAGAAATCTAAATTCAAAGCCTACGAGCGTTTAAAGGAAGTGATCGACCTACGTACCAAGCGCGTAACGATCAACCCTAAACACGAGCGCAAGCACGTCATTGAGTGCTGCACCAGTATGTTTATTTTCTCTAACCACGGTAACGCCGTAGCGATGGCCGCTAACGACCGCCGTATGTTTGTTATCCAAAACCCGCTTGTCCCTGCACCGGCGGCGTTCTTTGATAAAATTAACGATTGGATGGACGCCGGCGGCTGGGAAGAGTCTGTATGGTCGTTCTTGCGTAACCGTCAGATCAACCTGAAGCGTTTACACACTCCGCAAGAAATGACCGCAGCCAAGCGCGCTATGCTAGACAGCACCGCGTCACCCATAACCGCAGCAATTCGTTCACTTGTTCGCCATGCGCCGTCGCCGTACATCTCTACCGCAGCGATCAAAACTATTCTGCAAACACCGGCGTTGTCAGCGAGAATAAACATTGCCGGCACACCGTCATGGGAGGCGCAGGTCAAGCACGAGGTGGCAGCGATGTCAGCCGGCTACGGCCAGAACATTGTCGTCACCGTGGGCAGCCGGTCACACCGCCCCCGCATTATCTTGTCTCGCATTGAAGAGGGCTTACACCCTGAAGACGATAACCGCCACGACGATATTAAGCACGAAACCCAAGGCGGCTTGATCGAATTGACAGGCGGCACAGACCAAATTGTTGACGCAATTATGGCCGATCTTGATTTGTTGGACGCATAGTCGTACTATTAACTAATCGACTATATTGGGGGTTATGATGGAAGACGACAAATTTAAGCACCAGAAACGTTATGAAGCTGAAATGCGGGCAAAAGGTTTTCGCCGAGTGGCCGTGTGGATTCCGATAGATTATAAGAGAGAGTTACAGGTTATCGCTGAAGAAATGCGCGATGAGTTTATAGAGCAAAGCGGAGTGAGTGGTGGGTGATTGGGAATTTAAGATGGTAGGCAGCTTGTGGGCGGCTATCAACTACTCCACGCAGGAGATGTTAGTCGCCCCTAGCAGAGAAGAACTAGAATACTACATAAAGGAAGGTCAAGATGAAAGCGATTGGGGGTCAACTAACGAGAGAAGAAGTAAACCAACATATCACTGAGTTTTTTGCCCGTGGAGGTGAAGTTCAGGAAGTGCCACAAGGACTTAGCGGTTTTGAGTTTAAGACTTATACTGAGTCTTACAGAGACAAAAAAGCACGTCATTACATGGAGGTAGGAAATGCCCAAAATAACAAAAGAGCAGATGGCGGAGATTTTTGAGCTACGTAGCAAAGGCGTTTATTGGGCTAACCTAGCAATTATCTTCGACATAAGCGACACGACGTTACGGCGATACGCGCGCCTTGCTGAGAAAGAAGGTTTCGGACTATGGATCTTATAGAGCTACTGAACGACGGTACTTGGATCGTACTTGTTAGCGGCGCATTACTCACACTTCTTGCCCAAAACTGCTAGGCAACCGGCCACTTATTGTCGATCATCATGTACTGTAATCGGTTGGCTCTAGCCCCTACTTGCTTAGCCCACTTACTGTCTAGCATTTCTACTGCGGCCATATTGAAGTCTTTAGCTTCTAGCGCCGCAAGGAAGTGCTTAAACTGGCTTAACCCACCCCAGCCCAAGTTGTAACACATATCTATCAACACAGCTTGGCGCACTTCGGACAGGTCGTTCCAAAACTTTAGATTGCCTTTAAGATTGTTTACACAAAGTTTAACGTCGTTCACTAACAATATGTGGGCTTCTCTATCTGAGATACCCACGTCCTCTAAGTTCCTGCCGTAGCCGATGGTCAACTTACCGGCAGTACACCGGTAAGGCTTCAGCCGCTTCCCTTCGTGGAGCTTAATAAGCCCGTTTACATCTTCTATCACTTAGGCAAACCTCCGCCTGTGAACATACCCTGCGTCTGTAGCATTTGACGACGCACGTTCTCTTCTTCGATCTTCTGCTGTTCCATTGCTTTCATAGCTGCCTCTCCGCCTAGCATACCGGCTCGGCCTCTGGCAGTGTTAGGTACGCGCATCACATCCGCGCCGACAAATTCAGGATCACGCACCGCAAGTAACGGTGAGAATTCGTTAGTCACATCCGCCCAATAACTAACGAACCCTTTAAGGCCGCTAGCCCCCACGTTCTTCAGTTCACCTAAGTACGAGGGTGGGTTGGCTAGACGATCCACAATGTTAGGGTCAGATAGCAGCGCCACACCTTGCTGCATATACGTCTGCGAACCTTTCTCTTGTGCGCTCAGCGATGTTAAGTTGATAAACTTACGAGTGGGGCTAAAGATTTGGTTACGCATCATACCGGCGAACGTCGCAAAGCTAACACCCCATTGTTCTTGCATGGGGTCAAACGACGTTTTGCCGGCCTTAGCCACCACACTGTCTCTAATCACCGAGGCGGTTTTGACCACTTCGCCAAGGCGTAACAGATTGTCGTAATGGTCTTTACCGAACAACTCAAGGGCTAGGCTGCGGTTCTTTTTAAGGTAGTTAAATACGTTATCGCCGCTGTTAACTGCCTCTTCTAAGAACGCGCCGCGGACGGCGCTAGACACTTGGTCACGCTCGTTAGCGCGCAACGAGTTAAGCGACCGGCGATACTCAACGCGGAAATCTTCATCATCACGCAACGCGGATAACACAGACGGCAGGTCTTTTTTATGCGCGACTTTAAGAAACTCTTTAGCCATGTTTTTTTCCCACGCTTTATAGCGTGTGGTGTAGTTAGACTTGGCCGCTAGTGTCTCGTCGATCAGTGTAGGCACGGTTTCAAACTCTTTAGTCAGCCCCGCCATTTCAATTAGCTCAACGTTATCGCGTGTAAACCTATCAAGCAAAGGTTTGTTAACCCGCCCGTCAGCTTTAATGATGTCTTTGCTTATCAACATACTATGCACAGCGTCTTTTAGCACCGGCTGTGCTACATCAAGCCCCACAAACTCTGCGTATTCACGCATGGCTTGGGGTTCAGCTAGTAAATTCTCAATACGAGAGAAATACTTAGCCCCTGCAATGTCGTTCAGCGTGGCAGAATCGTAAGGGAGACCTATTTTTTCGTAATAGAACGCATCCGCTGCATCGTAGCCGGCTTTAAAATCGGGGTCGCGTTGACCTATAGATTCGCGGGTCTGTCGGATAACCTCATTAAATTTACCTAGTCGGTTAACTACGTTGCGCGCGTTAGGGTCAGCAGGGTTTCGCTTCAATGCTCTTTTTGCTTCGGCATATTCACGACCGATAAGACGTTTAAGCGAGTCAAACTGGCGTAGCGTGATAGGATCAAACTGCATACCTCCTGCGGGAGTTGGCGATAACGGATTGCCATAAGGGTCTACTAGCCCCGAACCGGCAGCAGCCTCGACTTCTTTAGGTGATAAAAACTTAAACACCCTAACGTCGGGATTGCTAGGATCATCAAACAAATCTTCAAGGCGTAGATTTTTAAAAGCACCGTAAATCGTTGCCACTTCGTTGGCTTCGACTTGTGTGCCTCTAGCTGCACCGGCGTCTAACTCACCTTCGTACATTTTAGAGGCTTGTTCGCGCAGCACTTCCGCTTGTCTAGTAACCGTGTCCTCAACTGCGCGGCCAACGTCTTCTTTGCGCTTACCAGACGCGCCTTGCAGTCGCACCACCAGCGCATCGTAGCGCTTGTCCAGCGCCTCTAGTTTACGTGTGTAAACGCCTTCAGCACCTGTTTTAATGCGCTCAATTCGGTTGCCAAGAATCTCTCGCAGGTCTTGTTGGTTGACCATGTAATCAGGATCAAGACCGCCGATAATTTTGTACGTCCCTTCGACCGCGCGTAGCATCTCAGTAAGTTCGTTACGAATGGCGGTACGGAACGCGGGGTCATTGGCCGACTTCTCGCGCAAGAATTGATTGACCGCTTCGTTACCCTCACCGTAGCCGGCTAGTGACATCACGGGGAACTCGTAGCCAATCTCTTTACCAAGCGCCTTTAAATCGTTGTACTTTTGCTCAAACGCAGGAAAGCTGTCCATGTCAGCCCAACCTTCAGCCCCGCGGATTTGGTCGATAAGCCCACGAATCTTAGACGTGGCCAACGCATTAGGGACGGCAGACCCCGCACCCACGGTGGTGCGTAGCGCCATAGGGATAGTGCCCACGGCGGCGGCTGTACCGTAACCTGTACCAATACCTGTACCTGCACCGGCTACTGTGGCGGTGATCGCGTTAGTCACGTCTTTAACGATTTGTGGTGTGCCTTCTGGATAGACACGTTCTTCCATAAAACGTGGGGTGGCTGCGCCGGTGGCTGCACCTGTCAGGTTAGCTACCGCAGATGGCGTAGCCATACGCCAGTTAGGTGACACGCCTACTAAGTTAAGCGGGTTAGCCACGCCGCGAATCACATCCGTGACATAATCACCTTCTACGTTAGGCGGTACGCCGGCCAGCTCACGTGTGCGTTGCTCTTGGTACTCGAGCGGCGGTGTGGTCTCTCCGCTATCTAGCTGGCTAACCGCATCGCTAATGGGGTTTACACGCCCCCCACTTCTTACGTAGCTGTATAAGTCTTCTACAGGGTCAGGCACAAGCTCACGTAAAAAGTCTGTCACTCCCAAAGACGATGCTTCACCCCCTGTCATTTTAGGTGGTGTAAACATTTGAGATAGCGCCCTAGCTTTCTCCATTGAGCCTTTAAAAACTATTTCTGCTTTAGCTCTTTCTTCTGGACTGGTGTTAGGGTCGTTCAGCTTTGCCTCAGCCCTAGCAGCCAGTTTGGTGTGTTTAGCTACTTGCTCTCTGCGCTGCTCGTCTGTCACTGGCATGAGATAAAACCTCTACTTAGCGGGATTCTTGAAAGAACATTTCTTCGTACACTCTATTTAGACGTTCGTACTCTTCCATCAAGTCATCTGACGGTTTATCAGTGTCTAAAGCATCGCCACCAAACGAGTTAATGTAAACGTCTTCATAGAAGTTAGCATACGCTTTGTTATTAGTCCCGCCGGCTGCACGTAAGTTTTTAACGCCGGTTGATACTTCTTGGCGCATAAACTCTTCCATCGCAGACATGATGTTTTTGTAGTCCTGAACAGTCGCGTCGCTGACATCACCCGTCGCCCACTTGCTTAGGTTATCAGCTATGCGGCGGTAAACGGATTTACTCTGCAAGAACATATTAAACGCAGCTAATGCGCGAACATCATCCGACGCAAGTGCTGATGTTAGACGTTCTCTAATGGCGGGTAGACCCGCAGCCTCTAAGTCACCAAACGATCTAAACTGTGACGCTAAGTTTCTAATGCGTTTAATCTCATCAAAACCTCCCGCCATAGCTTCGTTCATTGCTGCCGCCGCTTTAGTGACATCCACCCCACGCCCTTCAGCCGTTAAGTCTTCAATCTGGTTAGCGATAGCGTTAGCTAATTCAGGTTCGTCGTTTTTAAGCGTCTCTATGCGAATGTCTCTAAGCCCTTCAATTGACGACCAATCGCCAGTGGTAAACTTCTTAGCCCACTCCATGCCCTCGCCTTCAGCGGCCTTGCTTAAATACGTGGTCGCCGCAGCAATAGCGCCTCGGTCAATCTTAGCGTTAGGGTCGCTAGGCGTTAAGGTTTCTAGGTGGATTTTAGCAATGGGGTCATCTTTGCGCGCTCTAAGTTGGTTTACAAGCGCCGGCGGAACTTCGCGTACGCTAGTGACTTTGCTTGTGTCGCCTTTATAGCTACCAAAGTCCACTTGCCCAGACGCGTACTTAGCCGCTTCTTTAGAGTCGAGTTTGCCTGTGGCGGCGGATTGCAGTAACGCCGATGCAACATCTCTAGGAATACGGCCAGACGCCACGCCTTGCTGAATAGCCGCGATGGCGGCTTTAATGTCAGCATTACGTGCTAAGTTGGTTTGTGCGGTTTTGTCTATCTCATTCGCGCGGTTTATTAACTCCACCGCGTTAGCTTGGTCGCCTATTTTAGCCATTTCAGACGCGAGTTTACGTAGCATGGCCGTGTCGCTAGACTGTAACGCGCGCGCCATGATCTCGGCGCTTTTATCGCCAGTAGATCGCATATCCGTACCGAGCATACCGCCCAAGCCACGACCGAAAATCTGTAGCATGGGATTCGTCACCCCCGCTCGCTCCATCGCGTCTTGCTGTTGCAGTGTCTTGTTTGTCGGTTGCCCCAACGCCATCGACCCCGAACGGAGAATAGCATCGTTTAAACCTGTTAGCATTCCTGTTAAATCAGCCATTGTGATGCCTCTTATCTACCCTGTTCTTCAAACCAATTTACAGGTTGCCCAAAGTTGTAGCCAGCACCTAGCCCTTGAGTATTCACGGTGATGTCGGGCTGTGTGTTTAGCCAGTTAGTCCAATCGTTGCCTGTTGAGCCGATAGAGCTTAAATAGTTACTGAAGTTGTTAGTGCCGCTACCTGTACCGCCTGATAGCAGACCACCCGCGTTCTTCACAAGCCAGTCACCCAACGAACCACCTACCTTCTCACCGAGCCACTCTTGGGCTGACGCGGGAGCGCCCGAAGCTGAAGTAGCTTGGATGGCCTGTTGGATGATCGCGTTGCGTAGTGTCTCGGTGTTAATACCGGCAGTGGCTTGTGCTCCGGCCAAGTTGGCGAGCATACCGCCTAAGTTGCTACCGGCTTGTGTAGCAGTTTGCGACATATTCACGGCAGGTTGTAAGGTGTTAAGCAACATAGACTCAGGGCTGTAACCCGCTTGCAGCATACCTTTACCAATATCAAACGCTTGGGCTTGTTCAGCTTGGGCTTGGGTTAGAGCGATTAGCGCCGCTTGGTTGCGCGCTTCTTCTTGCGCTTTAGCCATCGCTAGTTGCTCAGGCGTCCCGCCGTACTGTGCTGTTTGTACACCTAGACGGCCTTGGTTGAACATTCGGTTCTCTAATTCAAGACGCTGACGTTCTTCTTCTGGCGATTGCAATGCGCGAATCTGGTCGTACACCGCACGTTGGCGGTCTTCCAGTGGTTGCGTCACTTGTCCGAACATACCTTTAGCGCCGCCGAACAACTGCTGTTGCATGGCTTGCATCTCAGGCGACAGCGAAGTGGTATACCCACCTTCAGGCGTAGCGTTTACACGCCCTCCTGACGTGGTGACGGTGAACGGCTTGAACTGCGTGTACTCTGGCAACGTGGCCGCCATGTCACCCAAGACATTCTGCGCGGTCTTACCGGCGTCGGTGATGTTTTCTAGCTGTTGGTCCGCACCGTAGCCGCCTAATAAAGTGTCAAACAGAGACATTAGAACGTCCCCCCGTCAATTGTTCCTGCTGTTAATGTGCCTGACACGTTTACAGTCGCCATCGTGGTCGTACCGGTATGTGTCCCGTTGTTCTTTTCCACCTTGGTCGCCACAGATGTAGCGATGTCGTCGAACTCAGTGTTGATCTCAACGCCTTTGATGATCTTGTTAGGGTCGCCGCCTGACAGCGCGTCCTTAGCCGCAAAGTTAGTGCTTTTAACGTAATCACTCATATCATTTTGCCTATTAGTGCTTCGATGTTGACCTGTTGGATAGAAAACGGATAGCCGTTAATTTCCGTTTCTATGCCAATGGAAACAAACGACCCGTGGCCACCTGTGTTCACCGACTTGTTAATGTAAGTAATACCTGCGGTGTACTCAGCCGTCGTGTTGTACTCGTCGATGTTGTACTCTGCGGGTGTGCCTTGGTTAAGATTAATCACGGCAGATTTGTAGCCGCCGCTGAAGTCATACGCCCATTTTACAATAGCAATGGCAGATGGCCCTCCAATAAATGTCGGGCGAATCTTTTTAAGCATCTTTAAACGCGATGGGTCGTTAAACGAAATCGGATGGGTGTACCAACGCAAGCGATACGTCGACCCGTTGTCGGTATAGCCAAAGTAGCGGCCTATGCCGCCCGAGTTGCCGATGTACAGCTCGCCGGAGTCCAGCGTATAAAAGCAATTGAAGTTGATCGACACCCAACGGGTGACACGCAGCGCGCCACTCTCTAACTTGCCACGGGTATCAAAGCAGTACACAAGGTTGTTTAAAGGGAATAACAGCAGGTAGAAATTGTGTTTCGCGTTATATACCGAGGTGATGTTGTCGGTTTCGTAGTTCAACGTGTACAACAAGTCGTTCGTGATGGTCGAACTGATACGCCCTACCGGCATGGCTTGCTCTTGCAGCACCCGTCCGAGCGCCATCACCCCGCCGTGACTTAGGAACAACACGTCAGAGCCGATGTTCTGCACAGAGTCCCTCGCCACACACCCCACGCCGTTGATCGTGTCAGACAGCGCCATCGTCGCGGGGTCATCTGCACCCGAATAGACAATGATAGAGTTGCGGCCAAAGATGATTAAGAAGTTGTTGTGCGCCGAGATAGCGGTGATCTCATCGTAGCCGTCTGGCCATACTTTAGACACGTCGATGCTGCCTGACGTGCCGGTTGTCCAGTTAGTGCCGTCCAACAAGTCCGACCACTTGATCGTGTAGTTGTTCTCGACCGCCCACAGCCGACCGAACGCCGCTAGGGCTTCCGCCCCTGCCGGTGCGCCGGTGTTTACACTCACCGTTGTCCCGTCGTACTTCAACGGTGAGTCAACGCCGTTGAAGAAATATGCGTAGTTATTGAACGTAACGATCTTCCAATAGTCGTTAGTGACGGTCGCCGCACCGGTGATGTTGGTCAGCGTCCCCGACACGTCCTTGAGAATCTTGTTGTTGCCACAGGCGATTACTTGCTTAGTGCCGTTGTTAAGCTCTAGCTCGTGGATGACCTTCACGGCCTCGCCGCCTAGCTCGGTGATGGTGTCAGTGACCGAGGTGTAGCCACTGCGCGCCGCTAACCGACCATTCTTGTCGATAATGCAGTTGTCAGCGGTGTCGGCATACGTGACATCTTCGGACAGCGGACTATCTTCGGTGTTAATGCCCTTAAACGCCGGTGCGCCGATGTTGATGTTACGTAGCTGTCTTGGCATTGTTTACACCACTCTAAAGACTAATTCTTCAGCGTTGCTATGCGCGTCGAACGCAATAGCGTCGCTGAGCATATTGTTCGCGTACTGCATAAGCTCTTGGGCAGACAAACCGCCGGTCTCGCCGCGCTCTGCGACCATGAGTGCGAACGCCAGTGTCTCTACCGGCAAGACAGGGCAGAGCAATACGTCAGCGTCGTCGGTAAAGTTGGGCTGGCTTCGGATAATGTTAAACTTCAGGCTGTACACAGCAGACGGCTGTGGGTAGACCCGAACGACGGTGTTGCCGGAACTGTTTACACTATGCACCGTATAATGGGTAGGTGAGCCAGACACCGTGTCTTGTAGCTCGTACTGCTCTACCATCCACGCTAAGGTGGTGCGGCTCATGTAGTGCTTGTCGGTGCTGTTAATCACCTCTTGGAACTGCACTTCGTTAGTTGTGCCGGTCAGCGCATAGTCTTTCTGTCCGGCCACCGTAGGCACAACAACCGTAGCGCGCAGCGCCGTCCATGTCCACGCGCTTTCTACAATGCGCTTAGCGTCGTTAACGAAACGTCCAACCAATGCGGAGTAGGCCGTCTGATTGACGGCGGTGACTTGATCCTCACGTAGGCGGGTCAGTACGTTATTTACGATGTCTAAATAGGTTGCCATTAAAACAAGCCCTCTAAGTAATTCCGCGTGGCGAATAGCTCCGACGGGGCTATGTCGTTAGTCTGTTTATACACGTTTTCAAACAATTCAGTTGGCTTAACTATAGCATCTGAGCCAGTATTTGCGCCACTTGCGGTCAGGCCTAGCTCGGTAGCGAATACCTGCTCCCACGGGAAGTCAGGGAAGTCGAAATCAACGTCCGGCAAGTCAACGTCGCGGATCGCTTGGTCAAGTGGGTCGATGATCGTGTCGTCGATGGCGTTGCCGACATCTTTGACCACATCATAGGTGGGTTGCAGCACTTCTTTGTCGATAACGCGACCGGCCTCTCGTACAGGTTCGTCTACCGCTTTGTACACGTCAGTGACGACATCACCGACAGGCTTGACGACGTTCTGATACACCGGCTGTATGACTTGTTTATCCAGATCGCGCAAGAACTCAGGCGTTTGAATGTCGATACCCAAGTCGAACTCTCCGCTAGGTAAGTCAAGGTTCTGATAGCTGCCCGACAAGCCGCCAACTAGTGCATCTTGCAGGTTCTTGCCCTGCACCATTTCATCTAGCGTAGCGCCTGTAAACGCCGGTAAGAATCCGAACACTTCGGGCGACTGCGAGATTAGCATATTGGCTTGCTCACCAAAGGGGTTGATGTCGTACTCCATCCCCGTAGCAACGTGTTCGCCGATATAGTCACCCAACTGTGACAAGGCAACGCTTTGCGCCATGTCACCTAAGTCACCGCCTTGGAGTCCCGTCTTGACTGCACCAAAGGCACCCCCTGTGGCTGCGTTTAGTTGTGCGTCAATGAATGCCTTAACGAGAGAACCAAAGAGTGAGTCCTTCTTACGGTTTCTGTAATCGTCAATGTGCTGATGGAGTTCCTCAATGCGGTTCTGCATGTAGGGAGTACTTTGCATATCCAGTGCGGATAGCCCACCGGTGTCTTGCGTTAAACTGCCGAGATACGCATTGTTCTCATCTGACATACTGCTTTGGCCGCCAAAGAGACCTTCAGGTATATTCGTCATTTTCTAATCCCTTTAAACGACTCCACGACACCGCC
>Ga0102951_1000796_pt1 | contig 11627 bp, 8 predicted proteins | sample SalPonA_B_H2O_MG_FD_78507 | JGI IMG/M metagenome (GOLD analysis project Ga0102951, IMG submission 78507) | Water microbial communities from South San Francisco under conditions of wetland restoration - Salt Pond MetaG R2A_B_H2O_MG | ecosystem: Environmental > Aquatic > Non-marine Saline and...
CGGTTCGCGCGCTGCAAATGGGGTTATTTACGTTACTACTAAAACAGGAAAAAACAGCAAGGGCTGGGGCGTAAGTGTGAATTCTAACACTGTACTTGAAACACCTCTAAAACTACCTAATTTCCAAGACCAGTTTGGTAACGGTGGCGGTGGTAAATACAGTTACAACGATGGTGCCACTTATACTGGTGATTACTACGACGCTTTTGGTGAAAACTGGGGGCCACGTACGAATGGCCAACCTGTAAAAGTGTTTAATTCTAACGATGAAGCAGTGCCTTTCGAAGCTGCTCCTGACAACATGCGAAACTTCTTCCAAACCGGAGTAAGTACCAACAATAATGTGAGTATATCTCATGCAGATGAAAATGGAGATTTCAGATTTTCCGGTACCCAACTCAACAGACGCGGTATCGTTCCTAACACGGATTTGAATCGGAATACGCTCCAAACCTCAATGGGTAAGAAACTCTTTAATAATCGTTTAGAGTTCAGAGCAAATGCTATGTATGTGGGATCGAGCTCAAACAACGTTCCAAACGCAGGTTACGATGAAAGTTCCTCTGTTATGTATTCTTTTCTTTGGATACCACGTAATACGCCAATCGATGATTTGCGCGATTACTGGAAACCAGGACAAGACAACGTACAGCAATCTTACGTCGAAGAACTTTGGGGAAACAACCCGTTTCTTATTGTCAATGAAAACACAAACAGCTTCAACGCATCGCGCCTTTTAGGAGATATCAATGCGACTTATCACATTAACGATCGTATGAATATACGTCTTCGTTCAGGTCAGGATATGAAGAATGATATTCGCCAGTACCGCAGAGCTACCTCTACTAAAAAAGTACTGTTTGGTAGCTACCGTGAAGACCGTCTTTCTTTTAGTGAGAACAATACAGAAGCACTTTTATCGTGGGCAAATGCTGCACCAATGGAGCAAAAAGATTTACGAATTGATGCCAAACTTGGTGGTAACCTTATGATGCAGCAGAGCTCATCGCTTGTTGCAAATAACCCACAGCTTCTTCAGCCTGGTGTTTTCACATTAACAAATAACCGCTCAAACGTACAAACTGAAAGCCGGTATGCGCGCAAGGCGATACGCTCACTGTTTGGTTTGGCTTCTTCTGCCTACAAAAGCACGTATTATTTAGATCTAAGCGCTCGTAATGACTGGTCTTCCACATTACCTACGGCTAATAACAGTTACTTCTATCCGGCAGCTTCTGCTTCGATGATCGTTTCTGAAATGGCGGATTTAGGTTCAATTAGCTTCTTGAAACTTCGTGCTGCAGTAGCTGCGGTAGGTTCTGATACGGATCCCTATCTTTTGAACAACACCTATAGCCCAGCTGCAATGTTTGGCGGTTACCCAGCCTTTGGTATCAATACATTCGCGACGAATCCTGATCTACGTCCAGAACGCACCAATTCTAGTGAATTAGGTATTGACTTACGCTTTGCTAAAGGGCGCTTTGGCGCAGATTTAGCCGTTTATGATATGACCACTGAGGATCAAATCATTTACCTACCTGTAGCCACTTCTACTGGTCGTACCAGTAGACTTGCGAACGGTGGTGCCATTCGCAACAGGGGTATTGAACTTCAGTTATTCGGTGATATCGTTAAAAACGATAAACTTAACTGGAATTCCCGAATCAACCTTGGCGCGAATCGTGCTGTAGTTACTGAGCTACCCGACGGTGTTAGCGGAGGCTATCCTATCGTAGCGAGCATGTTCCCCAACGATGGTGGAACTGTAGGGTTAGAATATGTTGCTGTAGAAGGTGAACTTCTGGGTCAACTTAAAGGATTAACCTTTATGCGCGATGCCGATGGCAATATCATTCACGAGAACGGTTTACCAATGGTAAGTGAAGAAAAAAGTACGATAGGTTCGTACCAGCCAAAAGCACGTATCGGATGGATGAATAGTTTCTCAGTAGGTAACTGGCAAGCAAATATTCTGTTTGACGGACAGATCGGCGGATTGATTTATTCGCGTTCCCACACTTTGCACAACACAGCAGGTAATCTTGTAAACGATGATGATCCGCATCTTGATATGAATGCCATTAACGGCCGTGTAGTCTACGATGTAACGTACGATGGTAATGGCGAACCAGTATACAACCTTGATCAAGCAGGTGGCGTAGTTGGCTCTGGTGTCATGTACGATGCTAGTGGGAATTTAGTAGCGAACACAGTATCTGTGCCAATACGTGATTACTATTACAAATACTACGGTAATGTTTGGAGTAGAGATAACATTGAGCCATCCACGTTCGATGCCTCTTACCTAAAGCTTCGTCAACTGAGTATCGCTTATACAGTACCTGCAGACAAGCTTGCCAACACAGGGCTAAAAGGTCTTACTGTAAGCTTTGTTGGACGCAATCTTCTTTTATTCACTAAGGTTCCAACCATTGATCCAGAGACGTATTCCATAAGAAACGGACTGTTCGTGAATGGTTACGAGAGCACCTCTATGCCATCACTAAGAAGCTTCGGATTCTCTATCAATGCAAACCTTTAAGACTCTAACAATGAAAAAATCATTTTTTGTAGGCGCGCTAATCGCAATGGCGGGTCTTAGTTTTCAAAGTTGCGAGAAATTATCATCTATTAATGAGAACCCTAACGAGCCCTCTAATGTAGACGCTGGTGTATTGTTCACAGAAGGCGTACGTTCAAGCGTAAGTACCTCTGTTACTCAAAGCTACCTGTTAGGAAATGTTGCTTCTCAGCTTGCGGCTAAAACACTGCGTGCAGTTGTTGGCGAGTATAGCTGGAATGCCTTCCCAAACACATGGAATCAAAACTATGCGAGTCTCGGTAATATTATCGAGGCAGAGCGTGTAGCAGCAGAAGTCGGGAATGCACAAATGGAAGGTGCGGCTAAAGTGATGAAGAGCTGGGTATTTTCTACACTAACCCTGGCCTATGGAGACATCCCGTATTCAGAAGCTATTACTGGCTCAACCGACGCCAATTGGTTCCCTGCCTACGATACGCAGGAACAAATCATTACCGGTACAAACGGACTGTTAAACGAGCTTGCTGAGGCAGTTTTATTGCTCGATAACGGTGGTTCTATTCAAGGTGATATTCTTTTTAACGGCGATGCTGCTAAATGGAAAAAACTGGCCAACGCGATGCGCCTCCGTCTGCTTATGTATGTCTCGGAGAAGCAAAACGTAAGTGCTGAATTTGCAGCAATTGTTGCAAACGAATCACTAATGGAAAGCAACGCCGACAACGGTATACTTACGTACACGGGTAACTTCCCTAACGAATATCCATTGGTTCCTTTGAAGCAAGGTGATTTCGATGCAGTTGCGATTAGTACTAATGCCCATGCTGCTTTAGACAGCTTGAATGATCCTAGAATGTTCATTTACGCGCGTCCAAGCAATGCATCAGCAGTATTCGCAGACCCTTCTGTCGCCGCTACTTATAAGGGTGCCGATAATGGAAGTACAGCTATTAGTGCCTCATGCGACAAGAATGGATCACGCCTAGGTTATACGTTCTACAATTATCCTGGACATGATCAAGCAGGCACGATGGCAGAAGGTATTATCATGACGTATGCTGAGCAACAATTCTTACTCGCGGAAGCGGCACACAACGGTTGGATTACAGACGATGCTGCGACGCATCACGCCAGTGGTGTGCAAGCGTCATTAGAATACTATGGGGCAGATTTCAGTATGACGAACTGGACGGATTTTGCAGACTACATGGCAAATTCGGGAGCTGCTTACGATAACAGTATCAATAGTATTCGTGAGCAGAAATGGTTAGCAATGTTCTTTACAGGACTGGACAATTATTTCGAGGTAAGACGCTGGTATACTCAAGAAAGTGGGAATTGGGCTAACCTTCCATTCATCTCAGCGCCGTGTTCAAATACAAATGGTGACGTGTTGCCAATGCGCTTTCTCTACCCAGGTAATGAAGCGAGTTTGAATCCTGTCAACTACGCTGGTGCCATTGATGCAATGGGAGGCAATACCCAGAACACTAAAATGTGGGTAGTTGACTTATAAATAGTCATTTACTAACGTTAACAATTTAAACCACGGTGTACAGAAGTACACCGTGGTTTACTATAAAAAGAAACTATGAGCGGTCATGTAAGAAGTGATAAAAAAACGTTGTTTGGTGCAGCCATTAATCCCCCGGTATTTTTTGGATCATTAATCGTATTGCTCTCTTTAATCAGCACCACCATTATCATTGGTGAGCCCGTGGAGGATCTCTTCAGACGGGTTCAAGCCAATATTAGTGATGCCGCTGGGTGGTTCTTCATCTTGCTGGCCAACCTTCTGATGTTTTTTCTCATCTATCTGGCCTTTTCAAAATTTGGAAAGATCAAACTAGGAGGGGCAGAAGCAAAACCAGACTTCTCACGTATCTCATGGTTTTCTATGCTGTTCTCTGCTGGTCTCGGCATAGGACTATTATTCTATGGGGTCGCCGAACCGATCTACCACTTTAACGACAATCCTTTTGTCGATAATACAGATGCTATAGCCGCAGCTAAAAGCGCTATGGGGATTACTTTTTACCACTACGGAATTCAAGCTTGGAGCATCTATGCGACGGTTGGCTTAGCCCTTGCTTTTTTCACGTTCAATCTCAAACTTCCCCTCACCATTCGTAGTATTTTCTATCCGTTGCTCGGGGATAAAATTTACGGACGCTGGGGAGACTTGATCGATATTATTTCTGTCATCGCTACCGTAGTTGGTCTGGCCACCTCACTGGGTTTAGGAGCACAACAGGTAAATGCCGGTTTAGAATACCTTTTCGGAATTGGATATTCACGAGAAGCCCAAATAGTCATCATCGCCGTAATTACCGCACTCGCTACCTTCTCCTTGCTCGCTGGCTTGGATAAAGGCATTCGCAGACTTAGCGAAGTCAATATGGGCTTAGCGATGGTCTTACTGGTGTTTGTACTAGCGATTGGACCTACAGCATTCCTGATGGACAGCTTCGTTCAAAATCTAGGATACTATATCGACAATTTCTTCAAAATAGGTCTGTGGACCGAATCTTTTGTTGGGGTGAAAGACGATTCAAACTGGCAAAACATGTGGACCGTATTTTACTACGCATGGTGGATCGCATGGTCACCGTTTGTAGGAATATTCATTGCACGCGTATCTAAAGGCCGCACCATCACTGAATTTATTTTAGGTGTGGTCCTTGTTCCTTCGCTTTTGACCTTCTTATGGATGAGCGTTTTCGGAGGTAGTGCACTGTATTTTGAACTGCTCGGGGACCACAGCATTACTTCCGCGGTGAATGAAAACGTGGCTACGGCTATCTTTAAATTATTAGAAAAGTACCCCTTTGTAACCATATCTTCAGGTCTAGCCATTCTGCTTACCACGAGCTTCTTTGTGACCAGCTCAGACAGTGGTTCTATGGTGGTTGATACCCTTACCTCGGGTGGACGACACGATGCGCCAAAAATTCAAAAAATATTTTGGGCGGCCATGGAAGGTGCTACCGCTTCCGTACTTCTACTCTACGGTGGATTGACGGCGCTTCAAAGTGCCACTACCATTACAGGGTTAGCATTTGCAATAATTCTTGTGATTATGGTTATTAGCTTCTATATGAGCTTAGAAAGTTATTACAAAGAGCATTTTGCTTCAGCGAAGCAAAACAAGGACGAATAGGACAACATTCCTAGGAATAACCTACAGGTTCCTAAGGTCTCTTTTAAACCTTATCCTCTTAGAATCATCTTATTTTTAGTTAGGTTGGATATTCTTATGAAGCGATTCTTTTATTTTTTCTTTGCACTCATTGTTTTACCCTCTTGTTCCCGCGACAATGGAACGAGCAGTAATGACCCTGGCCATCGCATGCTACTCATAGGCAATAGCTTTTTTAAACCCTATGCGAATCATTTAGATGATGTCGCTGCCGATGCAGGTTATCGAAACCATAATAGTACACTCGTATTTCGAGGAGGAGAAAATGGATGGGCAATCAGCTTTTGGAATGATTCCACTAGCAATTCTCACCAAGAAATTAAGGCTGCTTTTGATGCAGGTGAAATTGAATACTTTGGAATGACTTCAGGTTCTTCGCCGGACAATCGCACAGAAGGATTCAGTGAATGGATTCAATATGGCTTACAAGAAAATCCGGAAATGAAGGTATTTATCTCTATCCCTCCCATCGATTTTCCAACGAATTGGACTGATACAGCTCAACATTATGGTTTCAGCTCTATAGAATCGTTTTACTATTACTTCGTAAACACAATCATTCACAAAACTGTAGTTGACCCATTGAGGGCAGAGTTTCCGAACACTACAATATTCACCATACCCACAGGCTGGGCCGCTATCGATCTTTTAAAGATGAAACAAGATGGACTCTTGCTTGATAGCGTCAGTTTATCAGGGCCGTCGGCCACTTCTTTATTTACAGATGCCAAGGGACATCAAGGTCAGATTATTGTCGAGGCAGGAACCTTAATGTGGATGAAAGGTATCTATCGAGAAGATCTCGGAACCAATTCTTACTCAACAGGATTCACTACAGACCTGCATGCTCTAGCAGATCAGATAATGAATGCGCACGATCCGCTTTATAATCAATAAAAAAAGCCTTGATGCGCATCAAGGCTTTCCTTGTAGACATTCAGGAGAAAAGGTCGAAGCGTACCTCTCAGCTTAAAATTCGCAAGTTCAAATCCTCCTGTCCACAGCTGGCGTAGTATTTTTAAAAGGCCTGATTCTAGGGTGTTTTCATTTTGTCTTTAGTATTGAAAACAAAGTTCATTCCGGATAGGGATTTATAGCGCTTTAGGTATTCTATAAACCCAGGTGCATTTGATTTATCAACGATGGCACTCCCTAGGTAATAAGCTGGAAGTGAAGGGTATTGATGGTGTGCTTCGTGAAGATTAAAATTAAACAGAAAATAGTGAGCGAGAAACTTAGGGAATGTTATGCTGCGTGTATAAATAACTTGATCACTGTAACGAATTGGCCGGACTGGGCTATTCCCAGCAATAGGAATATCAATATGCGAATGTTGGCTTAAGATCACGAGGTCGCTTATGACCAAACTTAATATATAGGCGGGTAGTACGTAGAAAAATAGAGTCTTGTTTACTAGGATAATGATTCCTACGTAAAGTAGAAGTAGCACAATGATATTCAACCGTATTCTGGTTATATCTTTTGGCTTTAGGTGGCGATTCATCTTTTCTAGATTCCAATAGTTTCCAAACCTATAGCCAAGCGTAAAAAGCGGTATGTATAGGCGCCAAGAAATGTTCACGAGTGCTCTTGTGAAGCGGGAAAATTTAGGATTGACAGTACCCTCTGTTGTCGGGTCCTTATCTCGAAACCCTGTCCATTTATGGTGTAGATTATGAATTTCTACCCAAGAAGTAAAGGGGATTAACGAAAGGAAACCCATGACATGGCCAAATCCTTGATTGGCCCTTTTGGATTTAAAAAAACTCTTGTGTCCGCATTCATGGAGAAGAATAAAACATTGAAAGAAAAATAAAGCGAGAAGTAGCTGTGAGAGGATATAAGAGATTGGGGAGTTCAGCATTGTATTAAGCAACACAGCTAGTCCCAACTCAGTAAATGGTACGACTAGAGAAACGAGTGCCTTAGTATTTGAGGGGCGCTGCTTATGGATGACTTTCTTCATATGATCTCCGTGCTATGTTTGATGTTATAGAACTCAACGAATTTGAGTCGCATTTCGACTACTTTCTGTTCAATATTTTCAGATGTCCAATTCTTTATTGACACGGATTCCATTGCACATACTTCCATAACCCCTCCTGATACTGATGTGTAATTATCAAGGTTGTCGTAACCTTTTGGAATATAAACGAACAACGGTGATATATTTAACTTTCCGGCCAGGGCCACCCTATACACCTCAGTATTGAATTCAGCGATGCCGTTGATATAGTCATGTACGCCTTCAGATGATCCTGCAAAACTCAGAGGTTTATCTTGAAGACGTTCTTCAAGCCGCTCAAAAAAGCGGGCTCTGCGTTTCGGATGCTTCTTTTGTGGAACGTAAATGACGCCCATTCCGAAAGCAGTTAGCGTTAAGGGTATGAGCTTAAGGGTTTTTTCAGAGAGTAAAAATGGCACGTTAAGTCCAAGAGCTGTTAACGAGAAGATGTCGAGCAGGGAATTATGATTAAATGTAATAAATGTGGGTTCAGGAGGTAGCGTGTATTTGTTTGGGAGTACAAGACGGAACCCTAAGAATCGGAGAATAAGTTTTGACGAAATTACAGTGAGGACCTTACGATTGAATGGAACGAGTGCGCCAAAAGAAACAAGACGTAGGATAGTTGAGACGATCCCGAATATCGCGAGTATCAGAAACGTGACCGTTAGTTGATAAACGATTTTCATGATTTACTACAGACTATGGTTTGCATAGATAGATTTAGTTGTTTCTGGAACCAGAGGATTGGAGATAGAAGGAATTGTCCCAAGAAGTAGGGAAAAACTATTTTATCTAAGTTCAAACCTTTCCCAAGCGTTCTGAAATAGGCTCCTGTGAAAATGTAAAAGTAGGCTGGGAAGGCACCATAGGGAAGGTAATGGTCGATCTTATAATTGTGTTTTTGAAGAATATTTATCAGATTTTTTTTATCATAAAGTGCTGTGTGCTGCGGAGCCTGTATACCGGGCCATTTTGATTTGAATAACTTGAAAGTGAGTGAATCAAGTCTCGGCACTTCGATGATTAATAGTCCACCTGGTTTTAGCAATGATTTGGCATATTCTAAGGTTTGATTTGGATCGTAGTCGTGCTCGAAGAAGTGCCACATGGTGATCAGGTCAAAGGAGTGCTTGGGTAGATCTTGCTCATAGAATAGTCCTTCGTGAAAGTCGATTTTTTCAAACTCTGGATAATCTAGGTTTTCTTTAAAATCGACACCACTTATCTGGCACTCATACTTTTTGTTGAGATGAAGTAAAAATGTTCCTACGGCACAGCCAACATCTAAAACTCGTGTGTTTTTATCGATCTTCATATAGGAACGTACGAGTTTTTCTTTTTCGCGGTCATGCTTGCTCATGGCATGTTCATAGAGGGGGGTTAGGATTCCCCAATTCTTCTTTTTGCGGTGAGCGATATATTCGGCATCGTAAAACTCTTTGATTCCGCTTATTGAGATCCTCGGGTTCTGGTATACTAACTCACAATTATTACACTTAACGTATTGAAATTCGCCATCCTTTCCTGTTAGGTCTTCTTCGCCCTTCAAGAAGAAGGTACTTTCGTTTGAACCGCATTGATAACAGTTTACAGATTCGAAATCAAAATAATCCGGGTTTAAAAAGGTCTTGATATTCAAGATAGGGTCAAATTCTGCCATGCTAAAATGCTGTGTTGGTGAGGATGTATAGAAAAAGGAGGAGGTATCTGGTATGTTTCTGCGCGGTCAGTACGGCCGCTAAACTAAGAAGTAAGAAAATAATCGAGACTTGCGAAACCCCATCAATGAAATAGCACAGGGCATGAGCGGTGATTAATATGGGCAACGCAGTGATCTTGCTGATGATGTCTTCATCAAGGTATTCAATTAGCATGAAAATCAGAAAAAGACCTAAGGTTGCGTAAGCGTCATGGCTACCAAGTGCTATCACCGCAAAAGGGTATTTGAGAAGCGGAAGAAGGAGACGGATTTTTCGAAATGAAAAGAGAAAATAATAGCAGATTTCGGATAGAAATAAGAAGGACATGAGCAAAATAGCTTGCAGTCCGTCTTGGAAGGAAATAAGAAGGGTGAATCCTATGTATAGTGCATAGAAGTATCGCTTTAAACTTACTGCGATGGTGGACGATGTATACGATCTGTTCGGTTTATGTTGATCAATTTTTGAATTAGCAACATCATCATATAACCTGAACAAAATTAGGAATGCCAATACTCCGACACTTTCCGCTAATCGGTGACCGTTTAGTTCAAATGAACCGTATGCAAAACATACGAGTGCAAAGGCTAGTGCGGCCCAATGCAAAAGCACAATCCGTTCCTTAATATATGTAAACAGATCAGTCATCTATAAATTTTATGGTTCCCGTATCAGCATCTAATTGAATGAGTTGCCCATCTTTTATTCGGGCGGTTGCGCTGGGAACTCCGACGATGGACGGGATTCCAAATTCTCGTGAAACGATTGCGCCGTGAGAGAGCATGCCGCCTCGTTCCACAATCAAACCACTAATTAGCGGAAAAACCACGATCCAACCTGGATCTGTTTGTCTTGTGACCAAGATATCCCCTTTTTTCAGTTTGTAAGCCTCGGATATGGACTCAATGACGCGTGCACGTGCAGTCACTTTTCCACCGCAAGCACTCATACCCTGTATTAGATCAGTTTCACTATTTGACTCATCTTCATTTTGTGAGCCTGCGATCTGCCCGTTTACTGTGAAAAACTCGTCAGGAAAGGGTTTTTCACACTCTTGCTGATAATTCCTTTTACGTAAAGCTATTAGGTCTAGGTTCGCCTCGGGTAAGATTGATGAATATTCCATCAATTCGGTGATTTCTATGTAGGATAGGAAAAGTAAGTCATTGGAATCCGCAAGTAAATTGCGCTTTTGAAGTTCGCCGCCAATTTTCCTGATGACTTTTTTGAATTGGTAATAGAGTTGTGCTTGCTTTAGACGGGCCCGTTCCCTAGAACTGATGCCTCGCATAGCGTTCCGAATAGAAAGGTTTAAAAGTCCATGAAAGAAAAGGGCTACGGGGAATACTATGCCGTATTTTGTCCAAATCTTCTTAATAAATCGTTGCCTAATTTGCTTTGCTTCGTCTGCGGTGGCAGCTATTTGAAGAGCGGGATCATGTTCATTTATTTCGTCATATTGTTTGAGAAGTTGGATGAACGCTAATGGATTATCGCTGAAGTTATCTGCAGTAAACATGAGTTCTCCCGAACATCTAAAACCCCAATTTTCCAAGTAGGAATGGATCAATTCAATCGCTTTGAATTCTTTGGATTTGGATCCATAAAGATTCCAAAAATGGTCAGGCTCCATATCCCGGAAATCAGAATACAATACACCGTCTTTTCTAGTGGTTTTCAGGATTTCGTGAATGAGCAAAACCGGTTTGGTACTCACAAGGTTTGGAATAGACTGAATAAGTTGATTATGAATTCCATAAGCTTCCTTTCCATAAAATTTTGAGCAGAGCTTTCCCAAGAGTCCATGGTGAAGCATGGCAAAAAAATCAGCAAGCGAAGCCTTGTACCAACTGTGCATCCGAATTTCGATAAACTCATGAAACGCCATTTTCAATTCATCTAATGAAATGGCTTGCTCGGATTTGAAGACATATCCTTGAACGCGATTTTCGAATAGTGTTACTTCACGTTCTAATTTCCAGTTGTGTTTAATGACGCTTCGAACAAAAGTGAATTTTTCTACTAATGGTACTTTTTGATCGTTCAGAGATTCGTCTTGATGTCCAACGAAATTATTGAACGACCCTAGTAATTGTTTCGCAAATGGCGAACTGTAAAAGATGTTATATATGCTCGACATGTTATAATACATACCGCCTCCAAATACACCAATAA
>Ga0102951_1000801_pt1 | contig 11574 bp, 10 predicted proteins | sample SalPonA_B_H2O_MG_FD_78507 | JGI IMG/M metagenome (GOLD analysis project Ga0102951, IMG submission 78507) | Water microbial communities from South San Francisco under conditions of wetland restoration - Salt Pond MetaG R2A_B_H2O_MG | ecosystem: Environmental > Aquatic > Non-marine Saline and...
CGCATCGCTCGCGCATAACCAATACCTGACAGAGCCATGCTTTGCTCATGATGACCTCGATAGCCAGGCAAGTCCGACTGAAACTCTTCCATTGCCTGTCCTAGACATGCCACATTACCATGTCCATAAATTGCAAAGGCGCCCGGAAATAAAGGAGCTTTTTTTCCATCAATAATTGTTTTTTGGGCAATTAAGAATTTAAAGAGTGCGTGGGCGCAAGATAGTCTAACTGTTTTCATTATTTCTCCTCTAAAAGAAATGTATTTTACATAATCTCCTCTAAAATTGAATGAAAAATGCTTTGTAAATAATGCTTTTTTTCCATAGTTTTATTATTCAATGAAAATCGCAATAGTGGGTGCCATTCATGAATTAGGTTGGGAGTTTCTCGAGTCTCGAGGTCATACCATAATTGATATTTCAGATACAAGCATTCCCTCTTTAAAAAAAAAACTGGCTGACGTCTCTGGAATTGTTCTGCGAACAGCGCAAATGCCTAATGAGGTCATTGATGCTTGTCCCCATCTTCAAATTATTGGTCGTCATGGTGTTGGATATGACAATGTTGACCTAAATTATTTAAATCAAAAAAAGATTGCACTTGGGGTTACGGGAACAGCTAATGCAGTTAGCGTTGCTGAACATGTCATGACTTTTTTCCTTCAACTCACTAAAAATATTCACCTCTCCGATGAGTTAACACGAAAAGGAGGGTTTCAAGAAAAAGGAGGGCTGCCTCCTTTTTTTGAATTATACCAAAAAAATGTGCTTATCTTAGGTTTTGGAAGAATTGGTCAAGCTGTTGCAAAACGTTGTCTTGGTTTTGAGATGAATGTTTATGTTTATGATCCTTATGTTGAACTTAAAATTATAGAAGAAAGTGATTGTCATCCCATTTCAATTAATGAAGGATTTCAAATTGCTGATTTTATTAGTATCCACTTACCTTTAAATCAGGAAACCAAAAACTTAATAAATCTAAAAAGTTTTCAAGCAATGAAAAATAGTTGTGTTATCGTTAATACAGCAAGGGGAGGAATTATTAACGAAAAAGATCTCTATGATGCATTAATGAAAAGCAAAATTTGAGCTGCGGGTCTGGATGTATTCGAGCAAGAACCGCCCCCAATAGATCACCCCTTATTCGCATTACCCAATATTCTCGTCACTCCTCATAATGCTGCATTATCCCTTGAATGCCGAAAACGAATGGCGATCGAGGTCTGCGAAACTGTCTCTTTTTATTTAAAAGACAAAGAGAAATTAAACGTTCAAAACATTATCAATAGAACAGAATTAGGAATTTAACTTTCTAGAAATTGTTGTAACCCAGTACGCCTGCGGGCACTCGCTTAAAATTGATTTTTTCATCGATTCTATTTTGTCATTATGAGATAAAATTACTGCACACCCCCCAAAACCAGCCCCCGTCAATCTAGCTCCCAAGGCATCATTTTTTTGAGCAGACTCCACAATTTGATTTAATTCATCACTGGATATTTCATAGTCATCTCTCATTGACTGGTGGCTTAGAAACATTAATTCACCAAAACTTTTTGCATCATTATTTTCTAAATACGAAGATGCTTTGATCACCCGATCATTCTCAGAAATAATATGTTTAGCTCTTTTTTGAATTATTGGGTCTTGGATTTGACTCAAATGGTTAATAGAGGCATGACGAAGAGAAGGGACATTTAAGATATGGGAAGCAGTTATAGATTCATTTTTTCGTTCATTATATTTACTTTGAGACAGTTTTCTTTTACTACCACAATGTATAACAACAAAACTATGATCGAGAAAAATTGGAATAGATTTAGATTGAAGATTTTCGCAATCTAAAAAAAAAGCCTCCCCTAACTGACCATTAGCAGAAACCATTTGATCCATAATTCCGCATTGAGTTCCTGCAAACTGATGTTCTATTTGTTGACCTATTTTTGCCATTTCATAAGAACTAATAGAAAGCCCCTGTAGCCGGGCAAGAGTTCTTAATAGTGCGATTTCTAAAGCGGCGGAAGAGGATAGTCCTGAATCATTTGGCATAGTTGAGCTTACTGCAATATCTATCCCTCTCATCGAAGGAGAAAGCTGTTGGATAAAATAGATCGCTCCTCTTACAAAATCTAACCAAGTTCCATTATTAGAGGAGAAAGTTTTAGAACGTAATGCTCCAAATTTATCTGAAATTCCAACTATGTCATCATCTTCTCTAACTCCAATACTAACTTCAATGGACTGTGGAATAAGAGAAGGAAGAACAAAACCATTATTATAATCAGTGTGTTCTCCAATAAGATTTAACCTTCCATGCGCAGAAGATGTCATTGTAGGATCTTTATGAAAATAAGATTGAAAAATTTTTGAGCTGCTCATCTCAATTTTACCTTCCTCCCATTTAATTATAAATTAAGGCTTTAAAATATAAAGGCTGCTATCAAATTCATCAGCAATTAGTAATATTTCACCTAGACTATTTATTTCAACATCTCGAATTCTGCCAATCTCATCTTTAAAAATTAATTCCTCTTTTGTGAATTGCCCGTTTTCACGATGCAAGATGGATAAATATTGATATTTCAAAGATCCCACAAGTAAAGAATTTTGCCATTCAGGAAAAGCATCTCCTTGATAAAACTTGATACCCCCAACGCCAATGGAAGGAACCCAAATAAATTCGGGTTTTAAAAACCCCGGCTCCCAAGCATTTCCGTCACCAACTTTAGTGCCCGAATAGTTCGTGCCGCCCCATCCAATTTGTTTCCATCCGTAATTTGTCCCCGATTTAACTGGTCCAATAAAATCACCCCCTTTGGGGCCGTGATTAGAAATATAAACATCTTGGGATACCGGGTCTAGGCTCATTCCCTGGGGGTTTCTCACCCCAATTTGAAATATTTCCGGTAACCAATCTGGGTTATTTACATAAGGATTATCAACAGGAATATCACCATTTTTGTGAATTCTAATAATAGTTCCAATAGAGTTTGATGGATCTTGAGCAATCATCCCCTCGCCTCGCTCTCCAATACTAGCATAAAGATAATCTCCCTTGATCTCTAATCGCGAACCGAAATGGTAGGGACTTTCAATATAAGGAAAAGCCTCATAAATTAATTGTTCATTTATCAAATTGTTTCCTGAAAGCTCGGCTCGATAAATGGCGGTTGTGTGTTTGCCGTTTTTTTCAATAGAGCAAGTCACCCAAACAAATTTGTCTTCTGCAATGATATCTAACAAACCTCCTTGCCCATACTGGACAGCTGGAATGGAATGACTAATTTCTTTTTGAGAATAGTTATTTGTATCAACCAGATAAATTTCTCCAGATTTTTGAGTGATTAATATTTGACTATCATCAATCCAAGCCATCCCCCAAGGAGCATCGAGCGCAACGGGGGTTTTTTGAAGTATCAATCCGAATGCAGCAGCATTAGTAAATAAAATACTTACAAATATTAAGAATATTTTTTTAAATGAGTTTATTATTTGCATAAATACAGCAATGCTCTGCTGGAAACTTTAAAAATACTTTATCGGTAGGAACTACTTGCTCTCTTTTTACTTTTGCTTTAATGCGAAGAGAGTCTTGTTGAGCAGTAATAAGTTTATAATTTCCAAAGTCCTCAACCTCAATCACATCTGCATGAATTGTATTTGGACCTGAGGACTGTTCGACAGTGATATATTCTGAGCGAATGCCTAATTTTAAATTTGAAGTATTCTTTTGATCTAAATTTGTTTGGACTGAAATAGTATTCATGCCTAATGATACTTGATTTGTATTATCGGCTTGGCATTCATAAAGGTTCATGGCGGGTGAACCAATAAAGTAGCCCACAAAAGTAGTTTGGGGTCTTTCAAATAAATCTTTAGGAGATCCAGCTTGAACGACTTCCCCTTCGTCCATTACAATAATATTGTCTGCAAAAGTCATCGCTTCATTTTGATCGTGGGTTACATAAATCAAGGTAGTTTTGTATTTAGCATTAATCTCTTTGAGCTTTCGGCGAAGACGAAACTTCAAATCAGGATCGATTACGGTGAGGGGCTCATCCATTAAGATGGCCGCCACATCTTCACGAACCAAACCTCTTCCAAGAGAGATTAATTGTTTTTGATCTGCGGTTAAACCTTTAGCTCTATTCTTTAGAAAGTCCTGTAAATTCAATATTTCTGCAACTTCTTTAACTTTTTTATCAATTTGATCATCGGCAAAATGGCGGCATTTAAGAGGAAAAGCTAGATTTTCATATACTGACATCGTTCCGTAAATTACAGGAAATTGAAATACTTGGGCAATATTTCTTTCTTCGGTGATGGTATGTGTTACATCTTTTTGATCAAACATCACTCGACCATGAGACGGAGTTACTAGGCCACTCATAATATTTAGCATGGTTGTCTTCCCGCAACCAGATGGACCTAATAAAGCATACCGCCCTCCATCAGCCCATGATAAAGACATTTCTTTAAGCGCGAAAAGTGGGTTAGCGTCATGAGGATTATAACTATGAGCTATATTATTTAATTCTATTTTTGCCATTAATTTTGATACGGAGAGTAATGCAATTCTCCTGACTCCTTGAATAAGTATATTTTTGATAAATCAAAATTAATTTTGACATGTTCATCTACCTCATAAGATTTAACTCCCTCAATAGTAGCAACACATTTGGTGTCTTGATGATGTAAATGAAGAAAGGTTTCTGAACCAGATATTTCTGATATATCGACTTGGAAATCAAAACCCTGGTCGTCTAAGTATAAGTCAGTAGCACGAATGCCTACTAGGTAATCCCCAGATGGCATAGATTGTAAATTGCTGGGAAGATTAAATTGAATTTCATTATTCAAAATTAATTTATTATTATCAATTTTGCCTTTGTTTAAATTCATTGCGGGATCATTTGTAATTTCGGCCACTTTAGCATTTGCAGGATTTTCAAATACATCTTTAGCAGATCCTGTTTGAAGGATCTTACCTTCGTCTATAACAATAATATCTCCATTTAGCTGCATCGCCTCTAAAGGATCTGTACTAGCATAAACAAAAATGGACTGAGAAGCCTCAGATCCTATAAATAATTTTTTAAATTCTTCACGCAAGCCTTCGCGAAGCTTATAGTCCAGGTTTACAAGCGGCTCATCTAATAAAAGAATTTTAGCTTTTTTGGCCAATGATCTTGCTAAAGCGACCCGCTGTTGCTGTCCGCCAGATAATTCTTGAATTTTTCTTTCCTCAAATCCTTTCAAGCCCACTTTTTGAATGGCATCACTTACTTCTTTTTCAATTAAATTAGGGTCCATTTTCCTTTGTTTTAAGGGAAATTCGATATTTTGTTTAACGTTGAGGTGGGGGTAATTAATGAATTGCTGATAAACCATGGCCACATTTCTCTGCCAAACAGGAATGGCTAAAAAGTCTTTTCCCTCAAACTGGATATAACCTGAGTCAGGACTTAGAAGTCCTGCGATTGTTTTAAGAAGTGTGGTTTTCCCCGAGAGCGTCCTTCCTAAAATAGTGTACATTTTCCCTGGCTCAAAATTAAGAGTGATATCATTGAGATGATATTGTTCCGTTGGTTTAAAAATAATATTTCCTAAATTCAAAGACATTTATTTTAAAGCTCCAGATAAATTACCTTTAGATAAAAAGCGCTCGACGACAAAAGCCACAACAATAAGCGGCGCAACCGAAACAAGTGCGGCAGCTGATAAGCTCCACCATGGGGTGATCGATGAGTTAAGAGCAACTATTTTTACAGGGAGAAGCTGTACGTTTGTGAACGTTAAAATAAAAGCAAAGAAAAAATCAATCCATCCAAAAATAATACAAAAGAGACCGGCAACGATCATCCCTGGAATGGAATTTGGAAGAACTACTTTGAAAAATGCTTGAAAAGGATTACACCCATCAATCAAGGCTGTTTCATCAATTTCTTTGGGGACGCGGTTGAAAAAATCGACCATAATCCATACGGCTATGGGCATTAGTAAAACGATATAAACTAAAATCAAACCCGCCAAGCTATCGAGTAAACCCAAAGTACTAAGGAAAAGAAAAAATGGAATGGCAAGAACTACAGGAGGCATAATTCTCTGAGATATAAAAAAGAAAGTGATGTCATTATTTTGAACAAAGCCAGCTTTAAATGTGTAACGAGACAATGCATAAGCTGACAGGGTTCCTAAGGCGATGCTAATGAAACTTGCAGTAAAGGTCACAAAAATACTATTAAAGTAAGGACCAATAATGTTAATTCCACCTTGTGAACCGGGTTTAAACAAAACGCTCCAGCCATCGAGTGTCGGTTCAAACTGTAACCAGGGAATATAAGTTGCACCTCCTGTTACCGAATTAAAATCTTTAAAAGAAGTGGAAATAGCCCATAAGAAGGGAGCGATCACAAAACAAGACCAAAGAATGACACAAAAATATTTTATAAAGGTATATAACTTGGGCATTTTTACTCCTTCATCAACACTTTCGTTAAAACTTTCGCAATAATCGTCAAACTAATAATCATGATAATCAGATAGGTAAAAGACATGGTCGCGGCATAGCCCATTTGAAACTCTCTTAGTCCTTTAATAAAAATATAAAAGCTTGATGTCTCCGTAGCCGTTCCCGGTCCTCCGCTAGTTAAAACAAAGACGGTATCCATAATTTTGGAGGCTTCAATTAATCGAATAATGATCGCTCCAATAGATATAGGGGCCATTAGAGGAAAAGTAACATACATAAACTTCTTAAACGGACTCGCTCCATCAATCGCGGCCGCAAGAAAAGGTTCTTTGGGTAGACTTAAAAGACCAGCCAACATTAATAAAAACATAAAGGAGGTCCACTGCCAAACCTCAACAATGATAATAGAAATTTTTGCCAATCCGGGACTAGATAACCATTGGGGTTGGACGCCAAAGATACTGAGAAAATCATTCAATGGTCCCAGCGACTCATGAAAAAATGTTCTCCAGATTACCGTCATGATCACAGGGGTGGTCATCATTGGTATTAAAAAGAGAACCCGAAAAAATCTTTTGAATTTAATATCCTTCCAGACCATGTGGGCAAGAGCAAAGCCAATAATATATTGTAGAAAAACTGTAGTGACCGCTAAAAAGCTTAAGCGGAAAAAAGATTCCCAAAACCTTGGGTCATCCGTAAAAAGTCTGATGTAATTTTTAATTCCAACAAAATCTAATTCGGGATTAAAACTATTCCAACCTGATAAACTTAAACGGACTGTAAAAATGATTGGAAAAATTAAGATTCCAATCAGCACAATGAGTCCAGGAAGTAGAAAAACGAATTTGTGTTTAAAGTTCATCTAATAAATATAAATAAGTCCTAAATAAAAAAGTGATCGCCCAAGAGATTGAGCGATCACAAAGATTATAAATATTAGAGTTCGTTATCTTCCATGGCTACACCGATAGCGTAAGCATCTCTTACGTTATCTGCGCCAACTCTTTCCAGAATTGCTTCCCATTCAGCTGCAACTTCATCAAGAGCTTCTTGTGGAGATAGCTGACCTGCGAGCGCTTTGGCTGTTCCTGTAGCAAGTGCACTATTGAACTGGAATGTGCCAGGTACTCTCAGTGGAAATACTCTGTTTGTGCTTTTTTCCATATCAGCAAGTGTATCAACATACTCTTGAGCAACTTGTGCGTCCCAACCAATGTCAGTCCAAACTTCTGCTTCAAAATCAGCTTCCATGAATGGATTTACACCAAATCGACCAATACCGATATCAGCTTGGTGATTAGCACCGTTCGCAAAGAAGCATAGGTAGTCAAAAGCAACATCTTGGTTCTTTGACTTGTCCGCTACACCAACTGCCCATCCCCAAACGAAGAAAGGAGCTTGATTAAAGCCTTCATCCCAAGAATTAGTTTCTCTATTCCATACTTTTGTAGCGCCTGGTAATTGAGCAGCACCTACTTGGTCTTTAATTGGGCTATCATCTTGCATCGCTGCAACGAAAGCATCATCCCAAGAGAAGCTAAACAGTGTTTGACCGCCACCAAATGAATTGATCTCATCTCCAAGACCAAAGTTAATTCCACCTGGAGGAACATAGCTGACAGCCTCAACCCAATCAGTCAACGCTTCAACAAAACCAGGATTGTTGATTAACGGCTTCATGGTTTCTAAATCAAAAAAGAAACCACCTGGAGTGCTAGGATTTTTTGAGTAAGCAGCAGAACGTGAATAGAAAGCAGCATACATTAGGTCATCTTTTTTCATAACCTCAGCTGAACCGTATTCAAGCTCTCCGTCACCATCCCAGTCCCAACCGTTAAAGTAAGCAGCCATTTCTGCATACTCTTTCCAAGTTTGTGGAACACGTAATTCGTTTCCTGTATCCGCTTTATACTTCGCTTTCATTTCAGGATTATCGATTACGTCTTTTCGATACTTCAGATAGTGTCGATCACCATCAACTGGATACTGATACATTGTATCGCCCCAAGATGCGATTGCGATGTGTGATGCAGTTACATCCGTCATTTGATCAACATACTTTTGTGGAACGGGAGCTAAGTACCTCTTCCATTCGTTAATGAAGTTTGAAAAACCAAAGACGATATCGTAAGGTGCCTGACCCGCTTGAAAAGGAACCATTGCCTTTGAGTAAAGGTCACCAGCAGGAGTATGTGTTACTTCTACTTTTGCACCAGTTAATTTTTCGAACTGCTCTGCGTGAAGGGCAGTCGGCTCACCCATAACTGGGATCGCGTGTGTATTAATCGTAAGTGTTCTTCCGCTGTAGTCTTTTTTAGACATTTCTTCATAAGAACACATTCCAGGAATATCTCCTGTTGCTGCGATATGTGGAAACTGATCTCCCCACTTATCTGCGTAAGCTGCCTGACTGCCGATCAATAGAACAGAAGCCAAAGTGCTAACTAAAGTTTTAAGTTTCATTTATCCCTCCTTAATACTTTATCCTTGTTTTTTGCTCAGAAATTAATCTGAAAACAAACTGTTTACGGTACTAAAACGGCTCTCCCTTTGACTTGACCTGTGTTCAAATCATGAAGTGCTTTGTTAGCTTCGCTCAACTTATATTCCTGCATGGAAAGTTTCACGAGACCTTTGTCGGCTAACTCCATTAATTCATAGAGTTCGGCCCATGTACCCACTAAATTACCAATGATGCTCTTCTCGGAGATAATTGCATCCACAGCAAGAATTTCAATTTTCTCACCGTAACCTACAATGTAATAGGAACCCGCATTAGCGGTCATATCTAGACCCATTTTAGTTGAGCCATGCTCACCTACAAAGTCAATCACTGCCTCTGCACCATTGCCTTTAGTTAATTCTTTTACTCGCTCAATCTCATTGCCGTCAATCAAGACGCCATGATCACCGCCCAAAGGCATCGCATGATCAAGGGCTGTTTGAGATTTTTCAACAATGATAATATTTGCTGCACACATTGCTCGTAAACACTGAATAGCAATATGGCCAAGACCACCTGCACCAATTACTACACAGGACTGACCTGGCAATAAATGACGAGTTGCTTTTTTCACAACGCGGTAAGCGGTTAGACCTGCATCAGAAAAAGGAGCAACATCTTTTGGTGTTAAAATTGTTGGTAGCTTAATTAAGTTTCTAACCCCTGTACGTAAAAGTTCAGAGTAACCACCTTCTTTAATATTCAAACCTGGAAATGCGCCGTCCGCTGCGTGCATATCATGTCCACGACGACAGTTTAAACAAGTGCCACCAGAAATTAGTGGGTGTAAAATAACAGGGTCGCCTTTTTTAAAACCTTCCACATCGCTTCCGACCTCTTCGACCCAACCAGCATTCTCATGGCCCATTACACAAGGTAAAAGTTTGTCTTCTGGATCTTGGATGTGTCTCCATACACCTTCAATAATATGTAAATCTGTTCTACAAACACCAGCTGCACCAATTTTCACAATAACGTCAGTTGATTTTTCTAATTTTGGGTTAGGAACTTCTTCTTCTTTCACCCAGACGTCCTGCTTCATATCAGGATCGTAACTATGTAATACTTGTGCTTTCATCAATCCCTCCCGAAAGTTAGATAAGTTAACTATAAATTTGTACTTGATCCAATGACCTAGGATCATAAAAATCAAATTTTTTTGTGAAAAAATCTCTAAAAGTGTTCATTTTTTGAACAATATAAAAGTTGTATAATTATCAATAATTCCGTAATTTTTTGTCATGCATTCTTATAGAAATCTTGTCGAACAAGCCCGTTCTCTGGAAAAAGAGAGAGGGATTTCTCTAGATTTCACGGATAAAAATATTGCAGATAGCTGGGTTCGTTGTTTTGAACATGGTCTTCGACCCAACGCTAACCCTACTGATACAGTTTTAAATCAAAAAGAATTGGGACATATCAAAGAGCAATATCAAAGTATAAGAGAATTTATCACCCCTGAGTTAGAACTCCTGTACTCACAAATTGCAGGCTCAAATTTCATGGTCGCTTTTGCTAATAATGATGGCGTGGTCCTTGATACCATTTATGATAATCAGTTCTTAAATAGCCAAGCAAGCAAAGTAGTCATCCCTGGGTCAGTGTGGTTGGAGAAATATCGAGGAACTAATGGATTAGGTTTAAGTCTACAAACCAAAAATCCCACCATTGTTGCTGGTGGTGAACATTTTTTTACCAGTCATGGTGGTCTTTCTTGTTTTGCTAGTCCTATTTTTGATCACAATCAAAATATTGTAGGGGTAATTGACGCTTCCACAGATACCTCTAGCAGACAGGATCATACTCTCGCCTTAGTGAAACTCTCTGCTAAATCAGTGGAGCAAAAAATTTTCTTGGATGCGTTTAAACATACTAATATTTATTCCTTCCATCCTCGTAGTGAATATTTGCATACCAATAGTATTGGGCTTCTTGCAATAAATGAAGAAGGTCAAATAGAAGGAGTTAACTCTAATACAAGAATTATGTTAAGCGGTTTACATAGTGAAGAAACAAATGATTTTTATAATATCTTTACAACTCCCTTTCATAACATTGCACATGAAATGAATGCAGAAAAAATTATTCAAGTCAAAGACTGGTTAGGATCAAGTGTCTTTATGAAACTTTTCCAAAGACAACTCACTTCTACTCCGACCTCTAATATCAAACCATCAACCCCAACTTATCAACCATGTGGAGAATGTCGGGGCTCCACTTTAAAAGAACAAAAATGCCTTCTTATCCAAAAAACATTCGACCAAGTGGAAGGTAAAATTACTGCTGTCTCGAAAGCTCTTAGTATCTCTCGAACCACTGTTTATAAACACATCCAAAAGAAATAATTATTTGATCTGAAATTTTTGATTAGCGAACACTAATCAACAGGAGATAATTAATGTCAAAACCCACAATTGCTCAAAAAAGCGCTTATGTAGTCGAAGTAGAAGAAGGTAAAAAATATTTTTGGTGTGCCTGTGGTTTAAGCCAAAATCAACCCTTTTGTGATGGTTCTCATAAATCCACCGGTTTTTCCTGTATTCCCTATACAGCTGAGGCGACCAAGAAGGTATATTTTTGTGGATGCAAACACAGC
>Ga0102951_1000803_pt1 | contig 11562 bp, 7 predicted proteins | sample SalPonA_B_H2O_MG_FD_78507 | JGI IMG/M metagenome (GOLD analysis project Ga0102951, IMG submission 78507) | Water microbial communities from South San Francisco under conditions of wetland restoration - Salt Pond MetaG R2A_B_H2O_MG | ecosystem: Environmental > Aquatic > Non-marine Saline and...
AGCAAGTTATAAATGAGTAAAAACAGAGAAAATACAATAACAAGAAGGGTAACAACACTGAAAATAAACGCTTGTGATATCTCAGCTTGTCTATCTTCAAGTGGGCTCAGCAAAAATACTGTCCAACCAAACTGGTTCAGTTTTACTTCGGCAATCAGGTAGTCTTTTTGCTCAATAGTGATTAGCTTGTTGTTGAGTGCTTGACCATCTTGGATGGTATTGGGAAGGCTAGCATACCAAGGAAGCTCTGATAAATTTGTGAAATCAGAGTAAGACGCTACAAGTGACTCATCAGAGGACAACATAATGTCGCCGTTGCCATCTACAAACAGGAAGTCGTAGCCATATTCTTGCTTATAGCTATCAAAAACGTCGATAAAGCTACGTAAGCTTTTTCCAACGCCAAAAAAACCCAAAAATTTTCCTGCTTCATCGCGTATTTTAATATCAATATAAAGGTGTGTGTCCTCCCATTTACCAATATCTGCTATGGATTCAGAGGGATAATCTTTATATTTAAAATACCAATTTACTTCACCTTCAATGAGTTCAATAACAGAACCATCAGAATTGTATTGGCGATGTGCATTTTCACTGGCTAAGAAAAAAGAAAACCCAAATTCAGTTTCTAAGCGTTGGAGTGTTGTGAATACGGCATCTTCATCGACAGCTTGCGTATTCATTAGGTCTACTAGCTCGGTAGAGTTACCCAATGCTTCAGAAATATGTAGCGGTTTAAGTAACTGCTCTACGATAAGCGATATCGCGGGAGAGAGTGACTGTTGCTGGGCGCGGCTTTGCTCTGCAACTATTTTCGAAATACTAAAGTGAACAAGCGTCACAATAGCAAGCACAACAACTGCAAACAGAATGAGTATACTTCGATGAAGAGTTCTAAATGTGTTCACAGACCGTGCATGCTCCTTTGCTCAATGAACGATTTTAAAAACAAAATGAGTATACCTGTTGCATTTATGAACTACTAGCAACATGTCCTAAACTTTAGACCAATTATTAACACGTGCTGTAAATGACGTGAGCATTAATGAAACGCTGACTTATTGTTGTAGCTTATATACACTATAAGCAATTAGACGAACAAAAACAGGGATCCCATGTCACTTTCAGTTGTTATATTAGCGGCCGGTAAAGGCACGCGTATGAAGTCTTCGTTGCCAAAAGTGTTACATAAAGTCGGCGGTGTAGCGATGGTTCAACGTATTATCAATACGGTACAAGAGCTAGGTGCTGATGATATTCATCTCGTCTACGGCCATGGTGGCGATAAACTTCAAGCAACAGTAACGGGTGAAAACCTTAATTGGTGTTTGCAAGAAGAGCAGTTGGGAACTGGCCACGCTGTGAAACAGGCGGCACCATTTATCAAAGACGAAGATGATGTGCTTGTGCTCGTTGGTGATGCCCCCCTTATTCAACGAGAGACGCTGGCACGCCTTCAAGCCGTAAAGGCGAGTTGTGATTTAGCGTTACTGACGGTGACGCTAGACGATCCTACCGGCATGGGCCGTATTATTCGTGAAAACGATAATATTACCGCTATTGTTGAGCATAAAGATGCCACTGAGGCGCAACGTGCTATTTGCGAGATTAACACCGGTATGATGCTGATGGGTGGACGCGACCTTAAACGTTGGTTAGGCGCATTAAGTAACGATAATGCACAAGGTGAGTATTACCTAACGGATGTTATTTCGATGGCAGCCAGTGAAGGAAAGCGCATTCAAGCGGCGCATCCAGACTCGGCGGTAGAGGTGGAAGGCGTTAATAATCGCGTGCAACTTTCACATTTAGAGCGCGCGCTGCAAGCGCGTCAAGCGACTGCGCTTATGACTAACGGTGTAACGTTGGCAGACCCTAACCGCTTTGATTTACGCGGTACATTAACCAACGGCAACGACGTGATTATTGACATTAACGTGCTGGTAGAAGGTACGGTGCATATTGGTAACAACGTTACGATAGGCGCAAATTGCATTTTGAAGAACTGCAATATTGCCGACAATGCGGTGATTGAAGCAAACTCTATTGTAGAAGACGCATCGGTTGGTGAAGGCTGTACGGTTGGTCCGTTTGCACGTTTGCGCCCAGGCGCCGTTATGCAAAAACATGCAAAAGTAGGTAACTTTGTTGAGATGAAAAAAACCGTGCTTGGCGAGGGTGCGAAAGTAAATCATCTCACTTACTTGGGCGATACTGAAGTGGGCGCCAAAGCAAACATTGGTGCGGGTACCATCACGTGCAACTATGATGGTGTGAACAAATCGAAAACCGTCATTGGTAACAACGCGTTCGTAGGCTCAAACTCATCGCTGGTTGCTCCTGTGGTAATCGGTGATAATGCTACCGTTGGTGCAGGCTCGGTGATAACAAGCAATGTAGACACCGATGCACTCGCTGTGGCAAGGGGAAAGCAGCGCAACATAGCGAACTGGCCGCGCCCCACTAAAAAATAAGACATGGATAATACTTTGGCATGCAGCGTGTGGTCGCTAACGTGAATACCTCATGGCGACCCTTGTAGGGTGCTAGGTTCAATCTTTTTTTAGACTAGGCAGACGCTGATGCTTCTGCCTTTTACGTTCTAGAGAGGCGGTCATGCTTTCCACACTTATCGTTGGTTTTGGTTTTTCGGCAACCACCTTTCACCTTCCTTTTTTAGCATCGCTTTCTACATTCTCTGTGGACGGTGTTGTTACGTCAAAGCCTGACAAGGTGCATCATTCTTTACCCAATGCGATGGTGTATTCCTCATTAGACGAGGCCTTACAGCGTCATCATTTCGACGTTGTTGTCATTACTACGCCAAACCACCTTCACTATTTGCAAACCAAGCACGCACTAGAGGCAGGCTGCCATGTGCTAGTGGAAAAGCCTTTTACCCTGTGTAGCGAAGAGGCAGCCGCATTAGTATCATTAGCGAATAAAAAAAACCGTAAGCTTTGTGTATTCCATAATCGTCGATTTGATGGTGATTTTCTAACAGTTAAAAAAATGCTGAATGAGAGTGCGTTTGGTGACATAAAGCGCTTTGAAAGCCGTTTTGATAGATTTCGCCCTCAGCCTAGAGATAGATGGAGAGAAAACGCTGGGCCAGGAAGCGGAATATTTTGGGATTTAGGGCCTCACCTTATTGATCAAGCATTACAGTTATTTGGCACACCATTGAGAGTTTCGGCAGATATTATGCGGTTACGTGATAATGCTGAGTCGGATGACAACTTTGATATCACGCTTTACTACGCCGACCATGTTACCCGGCTAGGCAGTGCGTCTTTTCAGGCTGGTCCAACATTACGATTCGATCTCCAGGGAACAACAGGTAGCTTTCGAAAGTTTCATTTGGACCCTCAAGAGGAGCACCTCAGGAGTGGTCTGAGTGTAAGCGACAGCAATTTTGCTACAACGCCTGAAGATGAAAATGGCACATGGTTCACTGAAGATGAATATCGAACCATAGTCACCGAAAAAGGCGCATACATAACGTTTTATGCTAGGTTTGCTGATGCGATTATTAATGATACCGCTCCGCCAGCAGGCGGGCAGTCTGTTATTTCAGTCATTAAGACAATGGAATACGCGATACAGGCAAGTAAAGCACAGCGCAGTGTCGACTATAAATAGAGCAAAAACCTTGCGTTTTGAAACGTTAATCTCTATTATCCGCAAACTTATTTTCGTTAGTTTCATTTTGAAAGGTTTTGGGTGGTGAGGCAGTCTGTAGTTCAACGTCGAAATAGTATTGTTGCATGGGTTAATACTAACGGCCTCACTCAAGTAAGTGCGCTTTCGCGTATGTTCAATACCTCAGAAGTCACAATAAGAAAAGATTTACTCGACCTATCCCAGCAAGGCATGTTGATTCGACAATTTGGCGCAGCAGCGCCGATTAAAAATGTTATTACAAGCCCCTCTGGTGAGTCGTCTACCCCAACATCTTCTAGCCTGCCTCGTAAACGTTCACTTGATGCATTAGGCAACGCTGCCGCAGAGCTTGTGGCCGAAGGTGTCAAAATCGTTATTGACGGTGGCACGACAACGTTACAACTTATCCCCTTTTTGGAGGGTATTCGGGATGTGGTGGTAATGACCAACTCGCTGCCTGTTGCTAACGCCCTTACCGCGTCTGAGAGTGAGCCTACAGTGCTTATGACGGGTGGCACATGGGATGCAAACTCTCAGTCTTTTCAGGGCGCGATGGCCGAGCAATTAGTTTCGGCTTACAGTTACGACTTAGCCTTTATTGGAGCAGCAGGTATTGACGTAGCGCGAGGTACCACAACATTCAATGAGTTGACCGGTGTTACCCGTGCAATGGCGCGAGCAGCGAAACATGTTGTAGTAATGGCAAGTTCTAAGAAGTTGTCTCATAAAATGCCAAATTTAGAGTTAGATTGGAAAACTATAACAACATTGATCACCGATACGGGGATCAGTAATGTTGATAAAGATAATATTGAAAAGCAGGGCGTCTCGGTGATTACCGTATTGCGCGATGGAGAATAAAATATGTGTGGAATAGTTGGCGCAGTTGCCGAACGTAATGTTGTAGAAATACTGTTAGAAGGCCTCAAGCGCTTAGAATACCGTGGTTATGACTCGGCGGGTGTTGCATTGTTGCAACAAGACGGGACCCTGTCACGCATACGCCGAACAGGTAAAGTACAAGCATTGGCTGATGCGGTTGCAGAAAATGAAGCGCTAGGTACAACCGGTATCGCTCATACACGCTGGGCAACGCATGGCGGCGTGACAGAAGCAAACGCCCACCCGCATTTTTCTACCGAGCGTATTGCGGTTGTGCATAACGGTATTATTGAAAACTATCAATCACTTCGCGCATCACTTACCGAGCAAGGGTATACCTTCACCAGCGATACCGATACTGAAACGATTGCGCATACGGTGCACGAATTTTTGAAAACTGGCGTTTCACTACTAGACGCCGTTCAAACCGCGGTTAAAACCTTTCACGGTGCTTACGGCACGGTAATTATGGACAAGCATGACCCTAGTAAAGTGGTCGTTGCACGCTCTGGAAGCCCATTAGTAATCGGATTAGGAGTAGGTGAAAACTTTATTGCTTCTGACCAAATGGCGCTGCTGCCTGTTACCCGTCGCTTTATCTTCTTAGAAGAAGGTGATGTGGCTGAAATTACTCGCAGGAATGTGTCTATTTTTGATAAAGGTGGCAACCCTGTCGAGCGTGAAGTCATTGAATCGAATATAGAGCATGATGCCGGTGATAAGGGTGGATACCGTCACTACATGCTTAAAGAGATCCATGAGCAACCTACTGTAGTGCGCAACGCGCTTCAAAATCGTATTGACGAAAATGGATTGGTCGCAGATATTTTCGGTCAGGGTGCGGACGAGATTTTCAAAAAAGTGAAGCATGTGCAAATCATTGCATGTGGTACAAGTTATCATGCCGGGATGACCGCGCGTTATTGGTTAGAACAATATGCAAACATTTCTTGTAACGTCGAGATTGCATCTGAATTTCGTTATCGCAAGTCGGTAGTACATGAAAATAGCCTTATTATTACTATTTCTCAGTCAGGTGAAACTGCAGATACACTTGCCGCACTTCGTTTGGCGAAAGAGGCGGGCTATATGGCAAGCCTAACCATATGTAATGTGCCAGGTTCATCGTTGGTTCGAGAGTCAGACCTTGCGTTCATGACACGAGCCGGTGCAGAAATCGGTGTAGCGTCGACCAAAGCCTTTACGACTCAGTTAACCGCATTCCTTATGCTTACGCTTGCGCTTGGTAAGCAAAATGGCATGGATGAGGGCGAAGCAAATGAGATTACTTCAGCCTTGCTAAGCTTACCCGCGAAGCTTGAAGAAACTTTAGCGATCACTAACGGAATTGAAGACTTAGCCGAAGAGTTTGCAGATAAACATCACAGCTTGTTCTTAGGTCGTGGCGACCAGTACCCTATTGCGATGGAGGGTGCGCTTAAGTTAAAAGAGATTTCTTATATACACGCAGAAGCTTATGCATCTGGTGAGCTAAAGCACGGGCCTCTGGCGCTTATTGATGAAGAAATGCCAGTGATTGTAGTAGCGCCAAACAACGAACTGCTTGAGAAGCTTAAAAGTAATGTAGAAGAAGTGCGAGCGCGGGGCGGTATTATGTATGTGTTTGCTGACAAAGACGCGGCATTCCTTGGCGATGACACCATGCGTGTTATCGATGTACCACACTGTGACTCACCGATCGCACCTATCATTTACACTATACCGCTTCAATTGTTGTCTTACTATGTAGCCCTTATCAAAGGCACAGACGTTGACCAACCTCGTAACTTAGCGAAATCGGTTACCGTTGAGTAAGTAAAGTTAAAAAATACACAACTGTGAAAAAGGAGCTAACGCTCCTTTTTTTATTTGTCTTTCTTTTGAGTTAAACTTTAGTCTAATAATTTTTGTGTAAAGGCTAGGCAAATGTCACATAAGTCACTATTATTAATGCACCCTCCTCCCACTGTGAGCATTGCTCTCTCCTGAATGAAATTTGTATTTTCGATATGCTTACTAATTATCACATTCACATCGTACACCACCAAGGCAGACACTTACCGTATTGTCATTATTGAGACGCTTGATTTGCCCTTGATAACGAGTTCAACGAACGCGTTTATTAATGAAGTTAGGTTGTTAGCACAAGATGATGTAGTTCAGATAGAAAGATACAATGCGCAAGGCAGTGAAAGAAAAGCAAAAGATATTATTGAAGGCTTGTCGCGGGAAGTGCCTGTTGACCTAATAGTCTCGGTGGCGACACTGGCAACACGCGCCGTGTTTAACTCGCCCTCAGTTGATCATATCCCTAAGCTATTCATGACTGTGGCAGATCCAATAAAAGAAGGCATAGTCGATGCGTTTGGAACAACGAGTTCGGCGAATATCACGGGCGAATCACACGTGTTATCTGCACGCGTGAAACTCGACTTATTTGCTGGTCTGTTGGGCAGTAAAAAATTATCCAAGCCTCTCAATATAGGGCTGTTGCATTCTGAATATCCCTCCTCTGCAAATTCAGTGAGAAGTCTTGTAGCACTGAATAGCGATTACCCTAATGTTAACCTCATCCCGATTAGTACCCCTTACAGAGAAGGGATAGATGGTGTTTCTCAAATGGGCATTGAAATAACAAATACGTTGCAGGGTTCACAGGTGCAACTTGATGGCTATTGGTTGTCTACTGGCCCTTTGATTCAAGCCGACAAATTAGTGTCCACACTTTATGCGAAGACCGGTTTGTTGCCGCTTTTCTCTGAAAGCATTACGTCGGTTAAACAAGGCGCGCTATTAGGCGTGGTGTCTGATTCAAGCAGTATTGGCAAGTCAGCCGCCGCATCAGCAAAGCGTATTTTGAGCGGTGAGCACGCATCATCAATACCAGTAAGCAGAACGCAAATATATACGGTGGCCGTAAATGTTTCTAGCGCGATAAAACTGAATATGCCTATCCCTTCGTCATACCTGAAGTTGGCTAAAAACCATGTGTATCAATAAGAAGGCAAGAGCGTTATGCGAATAAAATCTAAACTTCTTTTAATTTACATGCTTATTCTTTGTATAGGCATGGCAACAACCGGGTATTGGGCTTACCTTACGGCTTATGATTCTGTGAAAGAAAAGGAATATCAGTTACTTCAGCAAACATTAACACTTACGGTCATGGACCTGGTTGAAGAGCGTCATGAGCTACTCGTTAATTCGGGGCTTGAAAATGTTCCTGTATTTTTAAACGCTTATCAGACTGAAGTGTTTGATGAATTGGTCGCGTTGCACCGAGTCACGGGTAAAGAGTTTACCATTGTGAGCAAGGTAAATAATGAAATACTGTTTTCTACGCTTGAGATGAATAGCGGTGTATATCAGCCTCTAGACACCGCTGAGGCAACTATTACTGAAATAGGCGCCAGGCGTGTGGCGTTCGGTGAGACAGAGAGCATAACAGGCGATATATTTTTTGCCTGTGCCGAGTTTAATCCGTGGAACTGGAAAGTAACCGTCAGTCAGACCGCTGAAACGCTACAATCTTCATTGTCCAATATTGCATTATTGACGTGTGTTATTACGTTGTTTGCGTTGGTTGTCGTCATTATCTTAATGGGCAATGCTACTCAGTATATGGTACTGACCCCCATCACTAAGATTAAAGCCGCAACATCTCGTATTGCCCAGCACCATCAAAAAGTGTCGGTAGACGTAACTAGCAATGATGAGTTAGGCGACTTGGCGAAAGATGTCGAGTCTATGTCGAAAGATATTGAAGCTTATGTACATCAAGCGCAGGAAGCGAGTAAAGCGAAAACCGACTTTTTGGCCGTAATGAGCCATGAAATTCGCACCCCATTAAATGGCATTCAAGGCTTGTCGTCTTTACTTCTCGATACCGAGCTGTCTGAAAAGCAAGCGCGATATGCTCGCGATCTTAAGACATCATCCACCATATTAGCGCAAGTTATTAACGACGTGCTCGACTTATCAAAAATAGAGTCGGGTATGACTGAGGTGGACGTCACCGAGTTTGATGTTGATACCATGTTGAATGATTTGGTGACGCTATTGGGAATTAACGCGAGTGCTAATAATACTCGACTGACGTACAAAAGTCGCAACTTGGCCTCGGTATTAGTTGCCAGTGATATCACCAAAATTAGGCAAGTTGTTATTAACTTAGTGAGCAATGCGATTAAGTTTACGCACGAGGGTACGGTAAATGTTTCGGCCCGCTTAAAGGGTGAGGTCTGTGATGAAACGAAAGAGCATACGTTAGTGATTGCAGTGAAAGACTCGGGGATTGGCATAGAGCCTGAGAGACTGCCGCAAATTTTTGAACGCTTCACACAATCCGATTCATCTATTTCACGCCGCTATGGAGGCACTGGACTTGGGCTTGCGATCGCTCGTGAACTTGCTCAGATTCTAGGCGGTGACATTGATGTCGTAAGTCGTGTGGGCGAAGGGTCATGCTTCACGGTATCGTTTACTGTTAACGCGCGCAAAGCGTTAATGGAACCCGCTATTCTTGCTGCTGATTCAAGCGAGAGCAGTGCCGCCCTTCTTGCGGGTAAAACCGCATTACTTGCCGAAGACAACGCAATCAATGCGGTCGTTGCTCAGGCGCTTCTTGAGCAATTAGGTTGTAATGTTATTCACGTTGATGATGGCCTAAAAGCGGCCATGCGCGTTGAAGAGGGAGGTATCGATTTTGTGTTGATGGATATCCACATGCCAGTAATGGACGGCGTTGAAGCAACATACCGTATTCGTAAGCTTACGAATGACAATGCTTCAGTCCCTATTATTGGCTTAACCGCTGAGGCATTCAAAGAACGCCATGACACGTTCATGCAAGCAGGGATGAATGATATCGTCACCAAGCCTGTTACCTTAATCTCGTTGCGCGAAGGCATTCTTTCAGCACTTGAACTAAATATATAGCTTCGCTTCAGTGTTCCAAGCGCCTTTAATATTATGTGCGCGATACTTAATATTGCCGCTTTACACGTAAGCGCTTGGCAATATCACTTCAACCGTTATTCTTACGTAGGTTTAGTTGCATTTACAAGTTGGCAACGTGTGCGTAACTAAGGGTTATCATCGTCGGTGATAAAATCGTCGAAAATGCTATTAAAATTTAAAAAATTCGATGATTTTGCTTTAAACGTGTTTACTTTTGTTGAACAGATTTGTTCTCGTCCGTAGAATGCCTGCTGCATTTTTTTCTATATAACGAGTACTCTATGTCGCAACATTTTTCTGTACGTGCTTCAGTGTGTATGGCACTGATTTCTTTCTCCTCGACGACCGCATTGGCGGCAGGTTTTCAAGTTAACGAGCACAGCGCTAATGGTTTGGGGCGCGCGATGGCAGGCCAAGCAGCAATGCCTGAAAACGCGTCGGTATTAGCAACTAATCCTGCAGCTATTGGTATGTTCACTACGTCTCAATTTAGTGCATCAGTAAGTTTTATCGACCCCAACGTTGATGTTAGTGGGCAAACAACATCTTCAATTTCTACTGATGCGGGCCCAGTAATTATTGCTTCCGCTGATGCGTCAGACGACGATATTGCCGATACTGCTATCGTGCCGTCTTTCTTTTACGTAAGACCGTTAAACGACGCATGGTCTGTCGGCGTTGGTGGATTTACCGCGTATGGTTTACGTTCTGATTATAGTGATGATTTTGAAGCGCTACATTTTGCTGATACAGCAGAAGTGAAGTCATTTACCTTAAATCCGGCTGTTTCATACAAAGTCAGTGACACATTACGCGTAGGTTTCGGTCTTAACTTAACGTATGCAGAGGCGGAAATTAGCTCTGCACTGCCTAACTCACTAACACCGGTTTTAGGCGTTCCTGTAGCAAATGCGTCGGTATTTAAGCTTGAAGGTGACGATATCGGTTATGGTTGGAATGCAGGTATATTCTGGCAGCTGACAGCAACGACCAATATTGGCTTCTCGCATCGCGCAGAAACCAAATTGGAATTAGATGGCGAAGTCAGTTCAGCGTTGTCTGCTGATCTTAATCAAGCCGGTAGTCTAGACCTTAATTTAGCGGCTATTACTGAAATAGCGATAGATCAAGTGCTTGATGCACAGTGGTCTATTCAAGCAAGTTTTGTGTTTACTGACTGGAGTGCATTTCAGAAGCTAGAAGCCAATTTAGCTAATGGCGAAGACTTTTTGATTAAAGAGGAAAACTTTGACGACTCTTGGAGAGGCTCGTTGGGTGTCACTTATAAGCTAAATGATGAGTATACCTTGCGCGCAGGCTATGCATACGACGATGGTGTAGTGACGATTGAGAATCGCTCGTTGAGCATCCCAGATACCGATCGTCATTGGGTTACGGCAGGACTAACCTATGCTATTGATACGGACAGCTCGGTTGATGTTGCTTATGCCTACATCAATGGTCGCGAAGCCAGCATTAATAAAACACGCGGTTTAGGAGCAACAGGTATTTCGTCCACCATGGTTGGAAGCCAATCGGCCACTGCGCATATTTTAAGTGTACAGTTCAATACACAGTTCTAATTGAATCAAGAGTACAGCTTCATCGTAGAAAGCGCCTTTTTGGGCGCTTTTTTTAAATTTGAGCAAACAGGTCTTGAAGACACTTAACGGCGGCGCTAATTTTCGCTGGAATTAAGTCATGTTTTGGCGTTACTGCGAACACAGTATAATCGGGTAGATGCCAATCACTAAAAAGCTGTTTCATTGTTCCGCTACGCAGTAAATGACGCACTTCAGGTTCCGGCAATACAGCATAACCCACGCTATCATGGATAAGTTGAATCATCGTCTGCATCGAATTCACATCAATGCGAGGGGTATCTAGCACCATGCTTTCATGTACTTTGTGCGTTAATGAATAGTCCTCTACGTGTCTATGGCTAATATATGAATGCCCTTTTAATTGCTCTGGGTGGTCGGGCGTATTAATCGCTAGAGGGTGATCAGCAGACACGCACAGAATACGTCGCCATGTCGCAAGTTTTAAACTGCTAAA
>Ga0102951_1000805_pt1 | contig 11555 bp, 10 predicted proteins | sample SalPonA_B_H2O_MG_FD_78507 | JGI IMG/M metagenome (GOLD analysis project Ga0102951, IMG submission 78507) | Water microbial communities from South San Francisco under conditions of wetland restoration - Salt Pond MetaG R2A_B_H2O_MG | ecosystem: Environmental > Aquatic > Non-marine Saline and...
CTCAGGGAGTTCATGAGCTTCAAACACCAACAAATGACCAGTAGAGACCGCAACTGCAATGCGCGACAGATCAGGATCGGCAATCATCACCGGCGGGAGTAGCTTCGCATCACCACAGTTCACGACCGATTTTCCTGCCTTGTTTCGACCCAGTAAATCGCCGTGTTGACAGATAAATCCGTAGCCGTAATCGGTCGTTAATACCCACTTGGTCGATTCGTCAGCCAATGCCAATTGTGTGACCTTGGCTCCAGCAGCCAGATCAATTCGCCCAGACAGGGGCTCACCCTGACTCCGCGCTGAGGGCAACGTGTGGGTGAGCACCGAATAGGCCCGGCCTGACGTGTCAAACGCCACCAGCGGTTGATTCGATCGGCCCTGAACTGAGGTCAGATACTGATCGCCGGCCTTATACGATAAGGCGCCAGGATCGATATCGTGCCCCTTGGCCGAACGGATCCAACCATTGTCACTCAAGACCACTGTCACTGGTTCTGAAGCCACCAGTTGATCTTCCCGAAGGGCGCGTGCTTCCTGGCGAACAACGATGGGTGAATGACGGTCGTCGCCGTAAGTCTCCAGGTCGCGAGTCAACTCATCCCGCATCAGCTTGGTCATTTTTGACCGTGATCCAAGCACTCCTTCCAGATAGGTCCGCTCCGTTTCCAGATTTTGCTGTTCCGCCTGAATTTTCTCTTCTTCAAGCTTCGCCAAATGACGCAATCTCAAATCCAAGATGGCATTGGCCTGGACCTCGCTGAGCCCGAACCGCTCCATCAACTCCGTTTTTGGCTCATCCTCTTCACGAATAATCCGAATCACTTCATCAATATTGAGATAGGCGACCAAGTAGCCTTCAAGGATGTGCAAACGATCCACAACCTGATCAAGACGATGCGTCAATCGACGCGTCACTGTGAGCCGCCGCCAATCCAACCACTCACTCAAAATCGTGCGAAGCGATTTCACCTGCGGACGGCCGTCAACTCCGATCATATTGAGGTTGACGCGATAAGTTTTCTCAAGGTCCGTGGTTGCGAACAAGTGAGTCATCACCTCTTCTGCATTCACTCGATTGGAGCGCGGAGTCAACACCAGTCGAATCGGGTTTTCATGATCCGATTCATCACGCAAATCGACAATCATCGGGAGCTTTTTTGCCTGCATCTGTGCCGCAATCTGTTCCAAAATCCGCGCCGGTGATGCCTGGTGCGGAAGTGCATGAATCACAATATCGCCATCTTCAGTGACGTAGGTCGCACGCATCCGAATTGAGCCATTTCCTGTTTCGTAGACTTTGGCCAGATCTGTCGGCGATGAAATAATTTCCGCGGTGGTCGGATAATCAGGTCCTGGAACAAACTGCATCAGCTCGCTGACCGATGCATCAGGATGATCCAATAAGTGCACAGCGGCATTGACCACTTCTCGAAGATTATGCGGCGGAATATCTGTCGCCATACCCACTGCGATGCCAGTAGTTCCATTGAGCAAAATCGAAGGCACTCGTGCCGGCAGTAATTTCGGCTCCTTTAATGTGCCATCAAAATTGGGCTGCCAATCGACAGTTCCCTGACCCAATTCATCCAGCAAAATCTTGGCAATCGCGGTCAACCGGGCTTCGGTGTAACGCATGGCTGCAAAGCTTTTAGGGTCATCAGGACTCCCCCAATTCCCTTGCCCATCGACCAGTGGGTAGCGGGTCGAAAATGGTTGCGCAAGCAGCACCATCGCCTCATAACACGCGGAATCACCATGCGGGTGAAACTTACCCAAGACATCGCCGACTGTTCGCGCGGATTTTTTATGCTTGGACTGCGCCGACAAGCCGAGTTCGCTCATGGCATAGACGATTCGCCGCTGGACAGGCTTCAGGCCGTCGCCGATGTGTGGAAGGGCGCGGTCAAGAATGACGTACATCGAATAATCAAGGTACGCCTTCTCTGTGTAGGTTTTGAGTGGAAGCCTTTCGAAGGCTTCAGTGGATTCAAGCGTCAATGGAGGACCCTTCGAGTCGTTGGAAAGACCAAACGCTACCGATGGAATCGCTCGTAAGCAAGACTCCCAAGGACCAAAGCGACTAAATACGGAATAATCACGCCAGGCTCCAGCAAGACCGACGCAAATGCAGGACCCGGACAAAGACCCGAAATTCCCCAGCCGATCCCGAAGACCGCACTGCCCAGAACCAATGGACGATCAATCTCGCCACCCTGTGGTACTTGGCTATCCGCAAAAATCACCGGCGTGGCTCGACGGCGAAGCATGATAAATCCAATGGCCGCGACAGGAATTCCGCCACCCATGACGAAAATCAAGCTGGGATCCCAGGTTCCGGCGATGTCTAAAAAGTTCACAATTTTTGCCGGATTGGTCATTCCAGCGATATACAGGCCTGCGCCAAACAACGCACCCAAAACCAGCGCGATCACCTGAATCATGATGCACCTCCCATTAGATGCCGAATCACAAAGACCGTCAGGACCGCCGTCGTCATAAAGGTGCAAGTGGCGACGATCGAACGTTTGGATAGTCTTGAAATTCCACAAATCCCGTGACCGCTGGTACAGCCAGAACCGACGCGTGATCCATATCCAACCAGAAACCCACCGATCAACATGGGGATCAAACCCATTGGCTCAAAGCCATGGGGCGAGGGAGCAACCAACGACAAGATCAATGGCGTCAGAATGAGACCAAGCAAAAAGAACGGCCGCCAGGATCCTTCACCGAAATCAAAATCCAAGGTTCGTGCAACAATCCCAGTCATGCCGATCACACGACCAAACAGCACAAAGGCTGCAGCGGCTGACAAACCAATCAATAACCCTCCCGACAGGGAAAGAACCGGAGTAAATTCAGTCATTTTTGATACACCTCAAGGCCAAACAGCACCAAATAGTATCGAATCTCTGGCGACGTTGATATAAGGTTATAACTAAACGCTCTGAGAGCGAGGAGATTGAGATGAAACCAGACGTTCGTGCTTTTTTTGATCCTGCGACTTGGACCCTGACTTATGTGGTGAAAGATCCCAACTCAGCATCTTGCGCCATCATCGATTCAGTGCTCGATTATGACGCTGCCAGCGGCCGAACCAAGACAGACAGTGCAGATCAAGTCATTCACATGGTCAAATCAGAGGGATTGTCGGTTGAATGGATTGTCGAGACCCATGTGCACGCAGATCATCTCTCGGCTGCACCCTATTTACACAATCAACTCGGCGGACAAATCGGCATCGGGACGCACATCACCGATGTGCAGACCATTTTTGGCAACCTTTTTAACGCAGAACCTGAATTTCGTCGTGATGGTTCCCAGTTTGATGCGCTCTTCGAAGACGGAGACACTTTCTCAATCGGCGGCTTAACGGCAACAGCCATGCACACACCCGGACACACACCCGCGTGCATGACCTACCACGTTGGTGATGCATTGTTTGTGGGTGACACGTTGTTCATGCCTGACTTTGGAACCGCCCGATGCGATTTCCCAGGTGGTGATGCACGGATCCTGTATCACAGCATTCAGCGTCTTCTCGCTCTTCCGCCTGAGACCCGCATGTTCATGTGTCATGACTACATGCCTAATGGGCGAGAGATGAAATACCAAACCACAGTGGCCGAACAAAAAGCGTCCAATCTGCACGTGCATGATGGAATCTCTGAGGATGAATTTGTCGAAATGCGCACCGCTAAGGACAAAACACTGAATATGCCCGCGTTAATCTTGCCATCTGTACAGATCAACATGCGTGCTGGAGAACTTCCTCCGGCAGAGGATAATGGCGTACGCTATCTAAAAATTCCTCTTGATGCCGTTTAAGGAGGCACCATGATTATTCGCGAATTGACGCCTGAACTCGCTGTTGCTGACCAACTCACCCTCGATGATCTCGAGGCCGTGAAGGAAGCTGGTTTCAAAGCGGTGGTCTGCAATCGTCCTGACGAAGAAGGTGAGCCGCATGCCGAAGCCGATGCCATGGCTCAAAAAGCCAATGCATTAGGACTCGAGTTTCGGTATTTGCCGGTCAATGGAGCCAACATTACCGAAACGGATGTTGCGCAACACGCTGCGATCCTCGCCGAATTACCGACACCCACACTGACCTATTGTCGATCGGGCGCCCGATGTGCCAAATTGTGGGCGCTCTCGGAAGCTGGGAAACAAGATGTCAATACGCTGGTTGAGACTGTTGACCGCGCAGGGCTCAGCGTCGTCGATATCGCGCACCGCTTGTAACCATGTAGGCACAGACTCGGATAATAAAACCAACGGAAGAGGTCAATCATGCAAGTCGATATTGCGATTGTCGGGGCCGGAGCGGGTGGCTTAGCTACTGCTGCATCTCTGCTCAAACAAAATCCCAAGCTAACCGTCACGGTATTTGATCCAGCTGACGAACACTATTATCAGCCAGGATGGACCTTGGTTGGCAGCGGTCTCATGCCACAAGAAAAAACCGTGCGACCCATGGATTCAGTGATCCCCAAAAAGGTCTCCTGGGTTCAAGAAGCGGTCACAGAATTCCATCCTGACAGCGATTTCATCACGCTCGCCAATGGCGTCGATGTGACCTATAAAGTGTTGATAGTCGCACCCGGATTGAAAGTGGACTATGACGCGATTCCCGGCCTTCAAGATACACTTGGACACAATGGCGTGTCCTGCAATTACCGCTACGATCTCGCACCCTACTCTTGGGAGTGCATTCAAAATCTCAAGTCAGGAAAAGCCATTTTCACCCAACCGCCGATGCCAATTAAGTGTGCAGGAGCGCCGCAAAAAGCCCTTTATCTCGCTGCTGATTACTGGCGGCAACAGGGGTGTTTAAGCGACATCGATATCGAATTCCGGAACGCAGGAGCGGTGTTGTTTGGAGTCGCGGAATTTGTCCCCGTCTTGAATTCCTACATCGAAAAATATGGCGCCCAACTGAAGTTCAATTCCAACCTCATCCACGTGGATGGCGCCAATCAGATCGCAACCTTTCAAGTGACCGACGCCGAAGGCAAGATCACCGAAGTGGAAGAGCATTTTGATTATTTACATGCGGTGCCTCCGCAAACATCCCCGGATTTCATCAAAAATAGCCCGCTCTCCAATGACGCAGGCTGGCTTGATGTCAATCAGGACACACTGCAACACAACACCTACGCAAATATTTTCGGCCTCGGTGATGTGATCAGTGCGCCCAACGCGAAAACTGCAGCAGCAGTCAGAAAACAAGCCCCAGTGGTGGCTCGAAACATCCATCAATTGCTCAATCACACAACGCCCGATTACCAATACGATGGTTACGGCAGCTGTCCCCTCACGGTGGAACGGGGAAAGGTTGTGATGGCGGAATTTGGATATGGCGGGAAGCTATTACCCACAATCAAAGGACTGGATCCAACCGTACCTCGATCGATCTGGTGGGCTGTCAAAGCCAAATACTTGATCCCGATGTACTTTGATCTCATGCTCAAAGGACGAGAAATTCTCGCAATACCGGAACGTGCCAAGACTCCCAATACTTGAATGGATTAAGACCTACAATCAATCCAAACTAAGTGACGACGCGGTCGCAGCCGTGATCGTCACCATCATGCTGATCCCGCAATCACTCGCTTATGCGATGCTTGTTGGGCTTCCGCCTGAAGTCGGCCTGTACGCGTCGATCTTACCCTTAGTTGCCTATGCGCTCTTTGGCTCTAGCATGACACTCGCTGTCGGGCCTGTGGCGGTCGTGTCACTCATGACGGCAGCCGCCATCAGTCAGGTGGCGACTCAAGGAACCCCAGAGTATTTAGGTGCTGCCATTCTATTGGGCCTGTTGTCAGGAGTGATCTTAATGGGACTGGGCCTCGCCCGCGCGGGATTTTTAGCCAATTTATTGTCCCATCCGGTGATTTCAGGATTTATTAGCGCATCAGCAATCCTCATCGCATTCAGTCAGCTCAAGCATGTTCTGGGAATCCCAGTCAACGGGCATGACTTGCCAGGCATTCTTGTTGATCTCGCGACGCACATTCAGGAAACCAATGGACCGACGCTGATCATCGGCGGACTGTCCATCGCCTTTCTATTTTGGGTCCGAAGCGGACTCAAACCCCTGTTAATCCGAGTAGGACTCTCATCAGAAGCCGCCAGCACAGTCAGTAAGGCAGGCCCAGTCATGGCCGTCATTCTCTCGACTGCTGCAGTCAGCCTCTTCGCATTGAACCAGTTCGGCGTCTCCATTGTTGGCGTGATCCCGAAAGGCTTACCCACTCCCGCTCTTCCCGCCCTTGATTGGACCCTCGCACGTGAACTATTGCCGGCCGCCTTCCTGATATCCATCGTCGGCTTCGTCGAGTCCGTGAGCGTTGGCCACACATTAGCGGCTCGTCGACGCGAGCGGATTCAACCCAATCAAGAACTGATTGGACTCGGAGCAGCCAATATCGCCAGTGGGTTAGGTGGGGGATTTCCAGTCACCGGGGGGTTCTCACGCTCGGTGGTGAACTTCGACGCGGGGGCACGCACCCCCTTAGCTGGGGTCATGACGGCCGTCATGATTGCGCTAACCGCTTTATTCTTGACGCCGTTGTTTGAGTTCTTACCCAAAGCCGTCCTTGCGGCTACCGTCATTGTGGCAGTTCTCTCTTTGGTCGATCTGAAAGCCATTCATCGCGTTTGGGTTTTTTCAAAATCCGACTTCGTCGCCATGACAACAACCATCGTGATCGTGTTAGGAATCGGAGTCGAAGCAGGGATTATCGCGGGTATTTTAGTGTCCATCAGCTTTTTACTCGCTAAAATCGCGCGCCCACATTTTGCCGTGATTGGTCAAATTCCAGGCACTCAACACTTTAGAAATGCTGATCGTCATCAGGTGTTAAAAAGTGAAAAAGTCCTGGCTGTACGTTTAGATGAAATGTTGTATTTCTTAAATGGCCATACCTTCGAAGATGCAGTCAATCAGCTTCTCAACACCAACAAAAACCTCACTGACTTAGTGCTTTTATGCACAGCAATCAACGAAATTGATGCCTCTGGCCTTGAAGTGCTGGAGTCCATCAACGAACGGCTAGATTCCCAAGGGATTCGATTTCACTTATCTGAGGTCAAAGGCCCAGTGATGGATCGGCTCGACCGAGTGGGCTTTAAAGCGCATTTAACGGGTCAAATTTTCTTATCGCACTATGACGCCATGTGCGCACTCGACCCCGACTGTGAAAGCAACGGTCACGTTCGATCAGCGAGACCTTAACAACTCTCTCAATGGTCTCTCTAGAGCCAACGCATCAAGGGCTTCGGAAACAGTCCAGCCGGAAGCAACAAGTAAACCGGCTTGCAGATTCCAATCAAGATCGGACAACAGTTGATAAGCCTCAGCGGTGCTCAGCCGATCGATCTGACCTGCCAAGATCCGAGCTTGTCGGTCTTTGAGTTTGGCGTTCGTCGCCTGCACACAGAGCATCTCATTGCCAAGCACGCGGCCAAGCTGGGTCATGAGCGTGGTCGAAAACGCATTCAATAATGCCTTTTGAGCCGTTCCAGCACCCAGTCGAGTGGAACCTGCCAGCACCTCGGCCCCAGTTTCTGTAACCAGTCCATGATCCGCAATCTCGGCTAGCCTCGCTTGCGGATTTGAGGTCACTCCAATTGTCAACGCGCCGCGCGCCTTGGCTTCTTCAAGGACTCGACAGGTAAAGGGTGTATTCCCAGATGCAGCAATCCCAATCACCACGTCAGACTGCGAAACCAACTGCTCAGACACTTGTCGCTCCGCGTCAATCGCATCATCCTCCGCCCCCTCAACAGACACAGACAACGCACGAGGCCCGCCAGCAATCAGATATGCCAGTCGAGCGAGTGGCCAACCAAAGGTCGGAACCAATTCAACCCCGTCTTGAACCCCGATTCGAATCGAACAACCGGCGCCTGCATACATCAAACGCCCATCGCTACCCCTCAATCGGTCAGCGGACGCATCGACAGCCTCGCCAATTGACAACGCAATGTGACGGACCGCCTCAATTGCCTGTGCTTGAGAAGCTAGCAATCGATCGAGTTGCTCCAATACAGGCAAGCGGTCGAATGTTCGACCGGAGGGATCGACCACTTCGGTCGGCGGAAGGACTACTGTTTTCTTGCCCACGCGTCTTTCAATGTCACTGAACGGTTGTAAATCATTCGACCGGCTTCAGAGGCAGGATCTTGTTTGAAGAATCCGACGCGTTCGAACTGGAAATAGGCCTCGGGCATCAGCGTCTGTAGCGATGGCTCAGCCCACGCTTGTCCGACACGTAATGATTCCGGATTGATCACAGATGCAGGGTCGTCGTAGCTTCCGGGATCCGGGACCGTAAACAACCGATCATAGAGATGCACATCAACAGCACAGGCGGATTCAGCATGCACCCAATGAATCGTGCCTTTCACTTTCCGACCTGACTGGTCTTGACCTGAGCGGGTTGCTGGATCGTAGCGGACATGGACTTCAGACACCTGTCCGTCGTCGCCAATCACCACATCGTCAAAATCAACAATAAAACCGTACTTTAAACGGACACTGCCGCCAGGAATCAGTCGGAAAAAACCCTCCGGTGGATCCAATGCAAAGTCCGAACGATCGATATAGAGTTCACGCCCGAACGACATCGTACGGGATCCAAATTCCGGACGCTTGGGATGCCAGGGAACCGTCAATTCCAGTGGTGCTTGATCCCAATTGGTGACCACCACCTTCAGTGGATCGAGCACCGCCATCGCTTTGTGCGCACGTCCCTCGAGATCATCACGAACAGAACCTTCCAGAATCTGTAGTTCGATCGTGTTTGGTTTTCGCGTGACGCCAATGCGCTCACAAAATAACCGAATGCCTTCAGGTGAATATCCTCGACGACGCATTCCAGCGATGGTCGGCATTCTGGGATCATCCCATCCCGAGACCTGCCCTGCTTGAACCAATGCATTGAGCTTTCGCTTGCTAGTCACAGTTCCTTCGAGCTCAAGCCGGCTAAACTCGGTCTGTTTGGGACGACTGGGGACGGGAAGCTTTTTCAAAAGCCACTCATAAAGGGGCCGATGATCTTCAAACTCAAGCGTACACAGCGAGTGCGTGATCCCTTCAATCGCGTCACTCTGACCGTGCGCATAATCGTAAGTCGGGTAGATACACCACTGATCACCAGCCCGCGGGTGCGCGATGTGTCGAATCCGATACAGCGCCGGATCACGTAAGTTCACATTGGGCGCTGACATCGAGATTTTTGCCCGTAAAACTGCTGCTCCCTCAGGTAGCTCACCGTCTCGCATTTTGCAAAAAAGTGCTTCGTTCTCCTCTGGTGAACGATCCCGATAAGGGCTGTCAATCCCTGGCTCGGTTAGGGTCCCACGGTTGAGGCGCATGGCTTCCGCGGACTGCTCATCCACATAGGCATCACCATTGCGGATGAGATGTAAGGCCCAATCAAAGAGTTGCTCGAAATAATCGGCGGTATGACACAGTTTCGACCATTCAAATCCAAGCCAGCGCACATCATTTTCGATCGCATCGATGTATTCCTGAGATTCTTTTTCAGGGTTGGTATCGTCAAACCGCAGATGACAACGACCGCCAAATTCTTCAGCCAGGCCAAAGTTCAGACAGATGCTTTTGGCGTGCCCCACATGAAGATAGCCATTGGGCTCTGGAGGAAAACGCGTGACGATTTCCGAGATTTGCCCCTGCTTGATCTGATCTGCAATCTTGGTGCGAATAAAGTTCGTTGGTTTCTCGCTCACAACTACACCATCAGAAGGGCAGCAAGTTGCTTCCGACCTGCGCGCGCACGCGGGTCTTCGTTCCCCAAGCGATCAAAAATCTGGATCAATAACAATCGGGCAGCATCGTCGTTGTACGTCCGGTCAGTCCGCACGATGACCAGCAAATGATCAATCGCCGCCTCAACTTCATCTGACACCATCAGGTGAGCTGCCAAGAAATAACGCGCCTCACTGTCTTGTTCATTGCCAGCAACGCGCGACTCGCAAGTCGCACGATCAGGAGCACCCGTCAAAAGATCCTGAAAGGCTTTGCCGGCCAAGATGGATTTGGCACGCGGGTCCATTTTTTCCACATCGGGTAGCCGCTCAATGATGGCCTCAGCACTCTCAAGATCGCCTTTCTTCAACAGCGCCTGCGCCATATCCAGGTACACATCATAGTTCTCCGGATCATCGGCGGTGATCAACTGATACAACGCGATCGCTTCGTCATACTGACCCATCTCAACCAACTCAGCCGCACGCTCTAGGGGTGAGGCTTCGACCCGCTCGACATGCTTATCCAACATCGCTCGGATTTCGCCTTCTGGGAGCGCACCCATGAAATGGTCTGCTGGTTGGCCGTTTTTAAACAACACCACAGTCGGAAGTGAGCGGACACCCATCCCGGCAACCAGCATCTGCTCGGCGTCAGAATCAACCTTGGCCAGAATAAAGGCTCCCGAATATTCATCGGCTAATCGCTCAAGAATGGGACCTAAACTCTTACATGGGCCACACCATTCCGCATAAAAATCGACTAATACAGGGGTTTCCTGTGATTTTTGGATAACGTCTGCTTCAAACGTTTCAGACGTGACTTGGATTGAATAAGCGTTGGACATAACAACCTGTGAGTTTCGTAAATTTGCGACGGAGTATACCCTGTCGTGAGCTTTTGAAGTGAGACCCCACATGCAATTGAGTGATAGACAACAAGAAATTATTGATGAGTTCCAGTTTTTTGATTCCTGGATGGATAAATACCAATATTTGATCGACCTCGGAAAAGAACTCGAGCCCCTGACCGATTCAGAAAAAAACGAAGGAAACCTGGTTCGAGGATGCCAGTCACAAGTCTGGATGGTCGTCGATGGTGATGCCAATCACGTGAATATTCGTGCAAATTCCGATGCAGCCATTGTTTCAGGACTCATCGCTCTGGTCGTCAGACTCTACTCAGATGCATCCGCAACAGAGATCGTCACAACAGAGCCAGAATTTGTGGAAGCGATTGGTTTATCTCAACATTTATCTCCCACCCGAGCAAATGGACTGGCTTCGATGTTGCAGCGTTTAAAAGCTGAGGCCGCGAATTTAATCGCCAAAGCCTAATTCGCTCTTGATATAGGACCTATTCAGTCCTATATAATTCGCATCCGGAAATGAATACGTGGTGTGCGAATGGTTCGTCTGTCAAAACTGACTGATTACGCGTCTGTGATCTTGGCCCAGATGGCCAGGCAACCTGACGTCTTGTGGTCAGCCGGACAGCTCTCCGAAGACTCCTCAGTCCCGAAGCCGACCTGCATTAAGTTACTGAAACTTCTCGTCAAGGGCGGCGTCCTGAATTCAACTCAGGGTGCTCGAGGCGGGTATAGCCTCGCGCGACCACCTTCACAAATTCCGGTGAAAACCATTATCGAGGCCATCGAAGGACCGACGGCTATCACGGAGTGCGGTACAGACGAAACGCTGTGTCGACTCACCGACCACTGTTCAGTGATGTCACGGTGGCGGGAATTAGGTGATCAGGTCGATCACATTCTGACGAA
>Ga0102951_1000807_pt1 | contig 11544 bp, 13 predicted proteins | sample SalPonA_B_H2O_MG_FD_78507 | JGI IMG/M metagenome (GOLD analysis project Ga0102951, IMG submission 78507) | Water microbial communities from South San Francisco under conditions of wetland restoration - Salt Pond MetaG R2A_B_H2O_MG | ecosystem: Environmental > Aquatic > Non-marine Saline and...
TTCAAATAATGTGATTGGTATTGAATATAATAAAAAAGAGAGTAGAAATGAGTATAATTTCCAAAAAGCAGTGGGTTATAGACCTTTAAATGCAAGTGATATAGAAAGAGAAAGATATGTAAATCCAAGATATGTTTCTGATAGAAGATATCCAGATAGAGAAGATTATTTAGTAAGTTCTTATTTGTATAAAGATGGGTTTGAAACTTCAAAAGAATATCTAAATAAAAGAATAGAAGGTAAAAAAATAACTATTAAAGAAAGATTAGATTTAATTCCAAATAAACATGAAGAAAAAGAAATCAAAGAGGGAAAAACTTTAGAACCAATAGATTTATTACAATTTGAAATAGAGGAATATACTGAAAATGATAGATTAGACCCAAGATCACTTAAAAACTTATATTTAGGTTATCCTGAATTAAGAGAAGAAATCTGTAATTTTTTAGAAAATGTTTTAAGTAGAGGAGAGAAAAAAAGAGCAATAAATTCATTATATAAAAACATAGTAATAGAAATGATTGAAGGTGAAAATATTGAAAGTTTAAAAATGGCGAATGAAGAAGTATTAAAACCAATGATTAAAGCAGTTCAAAAAGAAGGGACAAATGATTTGGCATTTTTATTAAGACTAATTGAAAATTATGAATATTATGATGAAGAGATAGAAGAATATTTATTAGAAACATATAAAGAACAAAATAATAAAGAGAATGAAAGAGAGGTTTTAATAAAAATACAAAGAATATCCCCTGAGTATTATGAATACTTTGACACAATAGAAAAAATAAATCAAGCAGCAACTTGGAGATTTATGTTAAAAATTAAAGATGACCATAAAGATATACAAGTTAAAATAGAAAAAATATTAACTAGTATATTAAAGTCAGAACAAGACTTTCAAACAGCATATAAATTATTTCCAGAAATAAAAGAGGAAATAAAGAAAGTAAAAAGTAAAACAATGATCAAATCAAAAAAAGAAGAAGAAGTTTCAAATGTAACATTAGAAGAAAGTGAGATGTATTCTTTATCTATTGATAAAATAGACCTTTCTTTATATTCAGACCTAGAATTATTCTTATTAGATAGTGATAATATGGAAGGAAAAGTATTAGAAATATTTGATGTAATTTTGAAATCTGAAAGTGGAAGTTTAGACCAAGTAGATAAAATATATGAAGAATTAACATTAGAAAATAAAAAAATGTTTGATAAAATTAAAAGTTTAGATAATGAAGGAAATGATTTTGTAAAAGAAAGACAAGAATTACTAGATGAAATTAATCAATTAAAAGAACAAAATGGAAAAGAAGACATAATAAGAGAGAAAGATGAACAACAAAAGATTTTAATGAAGAAAATTAATTTAAATATAAAAATCATAAAAGAAATAAAAAGTCAAATGTATCCAGACATTAATGTAAAAATAAAATTATTCTTACAATCAATTAAACCAGAGTATTTAGAAAAATTATTAGAAGATAAAAAAGAAGTTCAAACTTCAACACAAGAGGTTAAAGGTTATAAACAACAAGTTTGGGATTTTGATACATTAAAAGAAGAACCAACTAATCAAAAATTAGATGAAACAATGTTTGATATGAAAAAATTTGAAAAAATAATGGATACATTTAAAAACTCAAAAATCCAAGAAGTTGAAAAAAGAGGGAAAAAAGAAAAAGTAATTAAAAGAGATTATAAATCTATCAAAGAGTTTGAACAATTAAGTGGTTATGAATTAGATTATTCATTAAATGAAGATAATAAATTTATTGAAAATAGTATTTTGTTTAAAGAAGATATTATTGAAGACAATTATAAAGATACAATGAAAGGGAGTATAAATAAACACTTTAATATAAATAAATTTAAAGATATATTTATAGATGATACAAAAGTAAAAACAATTAATTCAAAAAGAGATAAATTTAAACAAATACTAGGGGTATTTGCCTATGAACATAATGTATCATTAGGTAATTTAGATTCAAATTATAATGAAGAAGTATTAGATCTATTATTATTAAACTTCCCTCAAAATAGTAAAGAGGAGAAATTATATAATAATTTATACAATGATAAAAATAAAATAAAAATGATAAAAGATTTTAATGATAGAAAAACAAGACTTATTAAGAGATTTGAAAATTTAACAAGTGAAAATAGAAGAAAATATGTGTCTGATAAAGATTCTGTTGCTTTTATATTAGTAAGTGTAACAGAAGAAGGTTCAAAACTATTAAAAGAAATTGAAGAAGGTTTTGGTGTAATAACAAAAACTAAACAAAGAATTAAAGATTTAATAAAAATTAAAAAACCAAATATAAAAAGTTCTTTACAAGAAGATACTATGATAGAGTATTTTAAATATGTAACATTTGATGAATTACACTCAATGCAACAAGGTGTTTTAAATAATGTAGAACCAAAAATATTAAGTAAGTTTTTTATAGGTTATTTAAAAGAAATAAGAAAAAGAGAAGAGGAAGGTGTTGAATTTAATTTTAGAGAATTTAAAATGTTCTTTGAAAGATTAGAAGAGTTAGTTGAAATAGAAAGACAAAATGGTAATGAACCAACAGAAGAAAATTATAAGTTTGATTATAAATTATCAAAAGAGATTCTAGAGGCAAACTTAATAGAAACAAATCACCCAGAATTAAGACCAATTTTAATGAATGTATTAAATAGTGTAAGTGCTTCTGGTGTTGAAGAATTTGAAGGAATTAGTAAAAGAAAAATGGAAAAATATGATGAATATAGATATACACAAAAAGAAGAAAAATTCAAAGACCCAAATATGCCTTTAACAAAAAGATTAAAAGAAGTAATAAATCCAAAAACAAAACAAAAAGACTTCTATATAGTTGAAATGATGCATAGTAAAGACCCAAGAGTATTATTTACAGGTGAAGCAACTGATTGTTGTAGAATTGCACACGGTGTAGGTGAAAGTCATATAGATTTTGAAATAGAAAACAATGATATAACAGGAACATTATTATTTAGTAAATTAAAACCAAATATTTCACAAAAAGAGATTGAAAGATTAAAAGATAATTTAGATAAATATAATGAATTATTAGAAATAGAAGGTAATACAGAAGAAGTAGTATTTGGAAAAGAAGCAACAAATATATATGAAACATTAATTTCATCTGGACTGATTGTTGGAATGGGAAGTTCTTGGAGAAATGGTAATCAATTAACACTAAATAATGTTGAAACTAAAAAAAGAGACCAAGAACAATTAACAGGTTATCATTTAGAAGAAGAAAATGGAGAGATATTTAGAGTTAAAATAGATGAAAAAGAACACCTAGGAAGTGGAAGATTAAAAAGTGAAGGCGAAAGTATAAATGTGACTGATCCAAATGGAAATAGAATAATAGTTAGATATGAAAGAGAAGGAAATAAATATAAAGAAAAGAAAACAATGAGAATAAATGATATTGAAAATGAAATTATTGACTTAAATAAATCATATATAGAAGATATTAACTTATATGTAGAAAGAATGGTAAGAAATAGTGAGAATATTCAATTTGTTTTAAAAACAAAAAACCCTGACCAACTAACAGGTGAAGATATAGAGAAATATGAAAAAGGTATTTATGAAATAGAACATTTACCATTATATGTAACTATGGGAGATGCATATGGTTCTAATGTAGTAAAAAAAGCATATAAAGAAGTAGATATATTAGATACAGATAAACAATATATACCAGTAAAAAAAGTAAGAAATGGTAAGAGTGTTTATACAGATACAAGAAGTCAATTACTAATTGGTGGTTATAAAAATGATAAAATAGACTTCAATGAATTAGAAACAATAAGAGAAGTAACAGAATATATAGACCTAGATTACATTATAGAAGGTCTAAAACCTCTTATCAATAAAGAACAAGAGATAAACAAAGAAAAAGAAAATTTTCAAGATTTAAAATAAAAGAGCTTAAAATAATTTTTTTCTCTAATATTCAATTAAAAAGGTAATTCAACCTTTTTAATTAAGCACACAATAAAGAAGGAATTGAAGTAAAAGTTGTTTTACCATTAACAAAATCATTTAAATCAATATTTTCAGAATGTAAATCAAATAAAGAAAGAAACTTTTTAATTCCACTAATAGGAGTTTCAGTACATAATTTACTATTGAAAACTCTTTTACTTTTATCTCTCATTTTAAATGAAAAATTAGTATTTATATATTCATTTGTATTCTTATTTTTTAAAATTATCTTAATTTCAAAAGTTACACTTGTAACACTTCTACTTTTAATAGTACATTTATAATCTTTGTATGAATATAATTCCATAAATTGGTTATAACTCATAGAATTAATATATTTAGAAATAACATTATTTTCATCACCAATAAAAATATGTGTATTTCTTTGTGAATATAAATTAGTAAAATATTGAACAAAAGAAGAAAAATCTTCTGTATTTAGGTTATTGATACCAAATCTAATATTATTTAAATAAGGAGTAAATACATCTTTTGTTAAATCTTTGTCTTCTAAAGAGATTAAATCACTCCAATAATTATTTAAAGAATAAATATCTTGACAAATATCTAAAGGACCATTTAAACCTAAAATAGTAGAACCACCATTTTTAACAATATAATTATTAAGACTTTTATAAGATACATAAGCAATTTTGTTATCTAATTCAACTGAAAAATCAACACCACCTAAATCTGTATTTTTAGCACCTTTAACTTTTAATTGCAAAGAAGATAAAAATTTACCAAAAAACACTTCTTTACTAAAAGCTTTAATTCTTGATTTGTTTTTGGTCATTTCTTTAATATCATAATCACTAAAACCTAAAGATTTTAGTGGAGAATAATCTTTATTTTCATGACAAGTTTCAACAAGAGAACAAAAACTTTTAGAATCTACAGAATAATCTAATAAACTTTTAGAATTAAATGTATTTTTTGTATTCAATTTTTCACATTTTTTTAAATCTTGAATAAGATTAGAAAAAAGGTCTAAACAATTACTAAATCTTTCAACATCTTTTTTTCTTCTAGAAACACTTGAATAATTAAAAGTTTTTAAGTTTTCATATGTAATAATATTTTTGTATTCAAGTAATTTATCAATAATTTGAATGAAATCTAAACTATGTTTTTTAATTCCAATAGCTTTACAAAATGAACCAACATAACCATTAGTTCTTACATTTGAATTATTAGCTCTTAAATTGTCTTTAATATTTGGTATATGTGTTTTTAATAATTTTCTGGCTTCATTAACAGAAATATTTGATTTAATACTATAAGAAATAATATCTGCTAAATCAATTTGTTGTGGGAAAAGTCTATAATCTAATTCACAATCAGAAATTAAGAAATTATTTATATTATCAAATAATTCATTACTTTTTTCTTGAAAATCTTCTTCACTTAAACTATCATTATAATTATAAGAGTTTAAAAAGTGAAAAACACTTAGGTAATCATTTACAATAAATGTTTCACAAACTTCAAATGGGGTATTTTCAACAGATAAATAATATTTATTATCTTCATTTAAAAATAAACAACAACTAATGTATTCTTCTTCATAATCATCTTCATTGTTAAATAGATAGATTTTACTTTTAACATTACAATTAATAAGTGAATCAATATCAATATTACAAGTTTCTAATATTTTTTTCATTTTATTCCTTCTTTAAGAATTGAATTTTTTATATATTTATAAATTGTACAATTATTTTTCTTAAATATCTCTTAAATAAAATGGTTTAAGAGATAAAAAAAAGTAGAATTTTTTTTCTACCCTAACATAGTTTCAAATAAACCTTTACTACCAATAGCATATTCTACTCTATTTGAATAATTTCCAAAAACAATAGAGATATTTTCAGAATATTCTTCTTTGTCTTTTCTTCTACCTATTGTATCTGCTAATCCATATTTAGTATCTCTTAAAATAATAATAGGATCTGGTTTGTTGTTTTTAATTCTTTCATCTCTTTTTTTTTCAATTAAATCAAATAAACCTAAACTTGCATAAATACCAAAAACAATATATTGGTCTAACATAGGATTTTTCATTAAGAAATTAAAAACACTTGAGTGGTTTAAAGTTTCTTTTAAACTTTCTCTTTGAGGATGTTCTAAATCAGTTAAACATTCCATAACTACACCAAACTCTAAAGAACTAAAATCAACAATACTTTCTACAACATCATAAGCATCATCACTTTCTAATAATCCATATCCCCAAGCACCCATAGTTTTCTCCTTCTTTTAGGAAGATTGTCTTCCTCTTTTGATATATATAATTATATCATTGAAAGACTTAAAAACCTCTTAAAATATAAGAAAACATAGAAAAAATCCAAAGAAAGAAATAATTTTTAGAAATAAAAAAAGGTTGGAGAAATGACCCCAACCTTAATAAGAGATGACTTTTAGAATAATTTTTTTAAAGAAACCTTAAAAATATAAAAGAGTTCCTAGAAAGGACACTCTTCTTCTTCCTCTTCTTCTGCAACAACAGGAGTTTCAATTTTTGGAGTTGTTGGTTCTTTGATTTCAGAAACAACAAAAGTAGTTCCATAAATAACACTTGTTGGAGATTTATCATCTTTAATGTATTCAGATTTAGATTTAATAATTTTAACTAACATTCCAGAATTGTCTTTATTATCAATAGTTCCTTCAATAATTTCATTATTATCTTTGTTAAAGAACATATTACATAAGTCCCAAGTTTTACCACTTTCAAAAACTGCTAGTAATTTAAAGTAATCTTGACCAGTTGAAGTTTTTTTGTCTGCTTTAACTAATTTAACTTTTGCTTGTGGCATACCAGCCATAACTTGTAATTTACCTTCACCTTTCCACATTGCACCAATTTTAGTAGATTTTCCATAAGTTCTTGTATTTGTCATAATAATTCCTTCTTGTTTTTTGGAAGATATCTCTTCCTTTTTTATATATATAATTATATACTACATTACCTTAAAAGTCTCTTAAATTAGAAAGTTTTTTAGAAAAAAGAATAAAAATAAAAAGAAAAATTTCAATAATATAACAATAATGAAAATCAAATGGGAAATACATTTAAAAGATAAGAAATTAATTATCTTATCTTTTAGCAAGTTGTTTAATCTTCCAAATCTAATGGAATAGAAGAAGTGTCATTTTCTAAATCAATAAAGAAAATATTATTGTTTTTTGTATCAATTAAAGACCAATAACCAACAGTTTCTCCTTTTGGAATAACAAAATGAGTAAAAGATAAACCATTTATAGTTGCTTTTGATTTAAAACCAATTTCTTCTAAAATATCTTGCATTGCACCTGCTTTGCCAATAGTTTTAATACCAGAGATTAAAATAGTTTCTTTTTTATAATTTTCTAAAATAATATTTGATAAATCATTTGTAGTAGATTGAATTTTTAACATAGTGATTTTCCTTCTTGTAATATATATAATTATATACTAAAATACCTTAAAACCTCTTAAAAAAGAGATTTTAAAACTATTGAATAGATAGCTCTTTGTATTTAGTTAAGGCAATTTCAAAATTAGTAAATATTTCACAAAAAGAGATTGAATTTCTAATTCCTTCAATAACAAAATATCTACCTTGAACAGAGTAATGTTCATCAAATACAGAAACAACACTTATTGTTTTCATATTTTTCCCTATAAACTCTTGTTTAATTTGATTTTTAAACTTAATTTCATTTATTTCAAGATAATCTAAAATTGATTGTAAGTCCATAATTTTCCTTTAAGCTACTAATTCTTTTGAAGAACAAATATAAGGTTTATTCCATTTACCAATATTGATATCAATGTAATATGCTGTATCAAAATAATCAGTCATAATATCACTTCTATCATACCAACCTTGACCTTTTGCAATTTCAATAATTCTAACTAAAGTATTATAAAAATCTTCACCATATTTTTTAGTTGGGTAATAAGGATTTAATGAAGAATGATTTGTATTTAAATCAAATGGAGATTTCATAATACAAATATTAACAGAACTATTGTGCTCACAAGTTACTGAAAACTTAATTTGTGGAAACTCTTTTTTTAAAGTTTCTCTAATGTTTTTAACTTCTTCTGTTGAGATATATGACATTTTTATTCCTTCTTATTAAGAGGTGTTCCTCTTTTAATATATATAATTATATCATTAAGAAACTTAAAAACCTCTTAAAAGGAAGTTTTTAATTATGATAAATTAATTAATGGAAAGTTATTATTGAAACTTCTTCCATAACCTCATAATGTCCCATATTAGATAAATGATAATCATATGTCATATGTTTTGTATTTAAATCAATATAATTATTTAAAGAGTTAAAGATATCCCTATTTATAGAACTACAATTAAAACCTCCATAGTTTGTTTTAGGTAAAATTAATTCAAGTTCATCATTTTTAATTTCAATATAATACCTAAAATGATCAAAATTTAAACCATAGATTTCAATAGTTTTTTTAATACAATTTAAAATTTGTTCATGCATAATATTTCCTTATAATTATAAGTCCTTTTTGTGAGAAGTATTCCTCTTTTGATATATATAATTATATCATTAGAACACTTAAAAACCTCTTAAAGAGGAATAAAATGATAATTTATCCTAAAATAGGTTCTTTTTCTTGTAATTTATTAAATAAATCTTTAATTAAGTGTTCATTTTTAGATAAAACACCAGTGTCTTGTGTGATTAAACCAAAAACATCATCTTTTTTTGCAAAAAGTATAGTTCCTAATTCTTCATTTAAATCTTCATCTTCAAAAGCAAAACTATCAATTTCAAAATCAAAAATATCTAACTCCCCTTCATCAATAAAGAAATTATAAGCAGCATCAGCTGTTGTTTCATAAGAGAACCAATCAATTAACCAAGTAGTAGTGATAGTTTCTAATTCTTCTTCTCTTGCAAAATAACCTGCTTCAATACCAGAAGAGATTTCTAAAATACAAAGATAAACATCATTTCTTTTTAAAATAATAATACCTTCTTCAGTAGCAGGGTTAATATTATTTTCAACAACCTCATAACCAGCAAAAATACCAGAATTAGAGTAATAAGCTTCAATAGTAATTTGGTCTTTAAAATCAATTTTAAACATAGTTTTTTCCTTCTTTTTAATATGTGTAATTATATACTTATTTACCTTAAAGACTGATAAAATTATAGTATATTGTCTTTTAAATCTATTAAAAAAAGTTTTTTTAAATATGGAACAAGAAAGATTAGAACAAGAGTTTGAAAATAAAAAAAGGTAGAACCAAAGTCCTACCTTTAGATATATTTAGATTGAGATTAAGCTGCTCTTAAATCACCACATTCTTTGTCAAATAAACTATTACATTGAACATTGCAATCTCTTGAAATCATAGGTAAAATAACTTGGTGAGTAAAACCTTTTTTAGAGATTTCTTTTAGTTGTTTATCACTTAAAGTGTAAGTGAATTCACCTCTAACACAATTATCACTATAACCACTAGGAACATATTTAGCCCATTTGATATATAATGTTTTGTCTAAACCACTAACATTAAAACCATATTTTTTATTACCATTTGCATAAGCAGAATAGTTTTCAAAACATTTTTTAAAGTTTAACTCTTTACCACCAAATAAATCTTTTTCAATAGTTTTAATTCCTTGTGATTGTAGCTCTAAAACTAATTCAATTAGTTCTGATTTTTTCATTCTACTTAAAGTTGCTTGAGATAATTTCATGGTTTCACCTTGTTTTGTTTTTTAGAAGTTTAACTTCCTTTGTTTATATATAGTAATTATATAGGAACTCACCTTAAAAACCTCTTAAATTAGAGATGATGATTTAATAATTAAAAAAGATTTTGTAATTATTTTTCAAGTGGAGTTAAATTAATTACAAAAAGCTTTGTTATTAAAAAGTTCTTGTTTAATTATATCCATTGCATATTCAACATTTAAATTATTTAAAGTAGATTTTAATTCAACAATATTATATTCAGGATAAACTTCTAAAATTTCTACAATATATGGAGAATTTTGAGTTTTCCATTTTTGTCCTTGTGCTAAAGAAATATCTTTCCAAGAACTTAATTTTGAAGTGTCATACATTTAAAAGCCTTTGTTTATATATTTTAATATTCTTAGTAATTGTTGTGTTGTGTCATTTATTTGATTTTTAATATCATTAAGACTTTCATTGAAAAAAAAATCTCTTGAAAGGTAATTATTTTCCAATGTAGAATATTTTACTAAAATTTCTTCTTTTTTTTCATATAAATCATTAAACTCAACTATTTCAATATTTATTATTAAATCTTTTGAAGTTTCTTCTTCTATAAAGATTTCTAAAAGTTTTAATTTAAATAAATCTATTTTGCTAGTTAGCATAATTTTATTTACCTTTTCTTGTTGATTGAACTTTTCTATATTCAAATTCTTCTGGTGAAGAAGAATTATCTTCATAGAAAACTATTCCAGTTGCTCTATCACTTACACTTAAAACTTTTCTGAAAGAGTACCCAACTAATGTGTACATTCCGTCAACCTCATCAAAAATTGAAAACATTTCCTTAAGGTTATCACATCTTTCTTTATACCATTGGAATAGTTCTTGAGGTTCTTTGTCAAGATGAGGTAACCCTATTTTTGACATTTCTTTGCTATCAAGTGTGTCATGTGTCCCACCACTTTTTTTAATAAGACTTGAAATTGACATAATTTAACCTTCTCTTATTGTTTCTTTGTTTAGACTAATTTTATTAAGAAATAATTGTATTTCAGATACAGTTAAAGAAGAAAAGATTTCACTTAAAGTATTAACTTTATCTAAATAATATTCTTCATTTTGATTATCTTCAATAATAAAATTAAAATGGTTATTTTTTGTTTCAATCATTTTAGAAATAATAACCAACATGGTTTTGTATGTATTATTACACATATTTTCAATAGTATTCAATAATTGTTTATTTTTATTACAAGCTTCATTCCAAACAGAAACTTCAACACAATCATAAATATTAGTTCCATCTTTACTAATTTGTTTGAAATATTTATTCATATCAGTTATTGTATTTAATGCTTTTCTTCTATTTTGTAATAAATATGGGATAATACTATTATCAACTTTTTCAACATTGTTAATTATTTCTAACATAGTGTTTTTATGATTTTCAAAAATTGAGATACTATTTAACATGATAACTCCTTTATATATGTAGAAATTATATCATTATAAGACTTAAACACCTCTTAAAATGAAGAAAAAAAAGTTATGCTGCAATTAATTTGGAATTTTGAATAACTTCATACTCAAATTCATCAAAACCCTCACCTAAATGAGGATACATTTCAAAGAATTGTTTTTGTGTCATAGTATTAGTTCTTTTTTCAATCCACTTAATATCTCTATCAAAAAATAGCAAGAGAACCCCATTCCATAGTTGTGAAACAACTTGGGTGGGAGTGAATTGCGTCAATTAACATAAAAACCTTTATATTTAAGTTTTAATTAAGTTTAACAAAGTAAA
>Ga0102951_1000811_pt1 | contig 11518 bp, 7 predicted proteins | sample SalPonA_B_H2O_MG_FD_78507 | JGI IMG/M metagenome (GOLD analysis project Ga0102951, IMG submission 78507) | Water microbial communities from South San Francisco under conditions of wetland restoration - Salt Pond MetaG R2A_B_H2O_MG | ecosystem: Environmental > Aquatic > Non-marine Saline and...
AGAAAAATATAAAAACCGTTATTTATGCAACTACACACTTCTTTCATTATCTTTCTTTTTATCAGTCTATATGTGCTTTCATCGGCTGTGTGTGCTAACGACGATATTGATGCTGTCATTGATACGATGCGGTCGCCGTCTTACGACTGTCCTAACGACGAATTATTTCCCGAATTAGAGGCGGTGCTTGCCCGCGACACGTTAACCTCACAGCAACGCTTTGCGCTAAATGCTGCCAAAGGGCAGTTTCTTATTTGCCAAGGTGACTACGCCAGCGCACTTACCCTGCTAAAAGGCATTGTTGAGCAAGATGATATAGATAAAGAGTCTTATGCTTACGTGTCTGCCATTCACCAAATCGGTTTTGTTTACGATGCACAAGAAAACCCTGCTCGCTGCTCATATTATTCAAAAGCACAGACGCTTTCTTCACCAGAGCGCCATAGCGATGTGTTTACAAGCGCATCGCTTGGGTTGATAACCTACTGTTCTGACTCAATGGATGTGGCCGAGCGTTTAGGTAAAATGTTTAGTGTGCTAGAGCGCTATTCTGATATTGGTAGCCCTGGTGAGTTAGCGCATATTCACAACTCAATCGGGTTGTTATACGGCAGTTTAGGGCAACACTCGTTAGCTGCTGAACAGTATCTAAAAGCCCATGAAATGGGGCTTCAAGTGTACGAGGGTAGTAACAAGCTAAGTATTTTAATTAGTGCGATTGTGTCACTACTGGGCAGCGGGCAAACTGATGAAGCCTACAAACGTATTGCTGAATACGGAATGCTTAATAACGAAATTGATACGCCGCTGACGAATTACCTTTATCAGTACGCGCTGTCTTTTTATTATCGTAAAACGCAGGATTATGAAAAGCTTGCGTTGACGTTGCCAGATTTAAAACTGGCGGTAACTTCTATTTCTAGTCGCTTTGGCATGCTTATTTATAAGTGGCATGAGGCTGAAGTATGTTTGCAGAAAAACGATCTAAAATGTGTGCAAAACTATCTGAACAGCATCGAAAATACAGATAACTTCATTCCTGCGAACTTTATTACCAACCTTGATTATTTAAGCTTCAACTTAGCGATGCATTTAGCATTAGGAGACATTGAAAAAGCTCGAGTTGCCAATCAGGTATTCTCCAAAGAAGCAGAGAAAAAGCGAGTTAAACAGCAGGACTCTGCTCGCGTATTAAGTGCAGCAAATCTATACAACCGAATTTATGATTTAGAGTCGGAAATAGAGGCAGCCGAGCAACGCCGCAATAATATGCTGATGGTAATCGCTGTTATTATTCTTATTCTCACCGGGGTTGCGGCGTATGTATTGCGCAAGAAGTTTCTAGCAGCAAAAGCTATCGACCCAGTAACGCAGCTACTTAATGCCCAAACCGCGATAGGGCGTATTGATAGGCTAGCGTCTCCTAAGTCTGAGCGCGCTATCGCTATCGCCATATTCGACATAAGTAATTTGCGCGAGATTACACGCAAATTGGGCTCGACGAAAGCAGACAGTGTACTTCGTCAAATTGCACAAGCACTGCAAAAAACCACTCGCGGGAATGATATTTTAGGGCGTTTCGGTACAGAACAGTTTATTTTATGTTTGCATAACATCGAAGAGCGAAGCGCACGTGTTTTCTTCGAGCGTGTTCAAACGGCGTTAATAATACGTTTGATGGTAAAGATGATGAGCGCGATATTGCGGTAGAGTCGAAAATGAGTATTTTTATCGCACATGAGAAGATTACTGGCCTCAACGATATTTTAGATGACATGGTCCTCTCTATCGGTATGAATACCCAAAAGCGTTGATGCCGTTACTCTTTAAAAATGCGCAGGCGATAAGCCTGCGTTTTTGATTTTACCCTAAAGGTAACTGTGCAAATAGCCAAATTGTAGCGTCGGCCCTCTATCGTCGACGAAAGCGTAAATTACTTATTTATCTCATTAAACTCTAATTACCTACTTTTTATCGCTTAAAGTGTTCTTATCACATCAAAACCCCGTATCTTCTGCACAGAATAATAATGTTAGTTGTGGTGTGTTCGGAGACGGGAATGGGTAATAACAATAGTAACGAAGCAACAATTTACAATAAGAAAGCGCCATGGTTAGTTCACCTTGTTGTATCTATTCTTATCCTCATCGTCGCATTCTTTATTGTTACCGCGATGTTTTCGAGTAAACCCGAAGCTAAAAAGTGGGGAAGTGCGCAAGCCGCGCCAACCGTAGCTGTTGATGTGATGGACCTTTCTATTGATAACTATGAAGTATGGATTGGCTCTTACGGCACGGCACAACCGCTGACGCAAACGCAATTGGTTGCCGATGTATCAGGAAGAGTGCTCGCGGTATCACCTAACATCCGTGCAGGCGCAACGTTTAAAGAAGGGGATGTGCTGGTTCAACTAGAAGATCGCGATTTTCGAATTGAGGTAGATATCGCCAAATCAGCGGTTGCTGAAGCGAATGTAAATTATCTGCAAGAACTTGCCGAGGCAGATTTTTCAGCGCAGCAGTGGAATAGACAACCGAAAAACGAAGCGGCGAAGTTGCTTGCACTACGCAAACCACAAGTTGCCGCAGCCGAAGCCGCGCTACAAGCGGCCGAAGCACGATTAATGGGGGCACAGCTCAATTTAGAACGAACAAAGATAAAAGCGCCATTTGATGGCATGGTGCTAAGCCAATCAATTGATATCGGGCAAGTTGTTACTCCTTCACAAACTATTGCTTCAATTTATAGTACCGATATTGTCGAAGTGCGATTACCGATTAAAACTGCCGAGTTAGAATACTTTGTTTTAGACCAAGGCAATGAAGGACCAACATCGAATCCTCGGGTGAAACTATTTGGAGATTTAGGCACCAAAACGTATCAATGGGAAGGCGAAATAGTAAGAACGGAAGGGGCGTTCGACCCCACCACCCGTATGCTTTTCTTAGTAGCACAAGTGAAAAATCCGTTTAGTGCTACCTCTCAAAGACCTGCATTGCGGGTTGGACAGTTTTTACGAGCTCAAGTGGAAGGGCAGCAGTTAAACAGTGTGTTCGTTATTCCACGCCAGGCTGTGTCGCAAAGCAACCGAGTCAGTGTTGTAGATAACGGCATTCTCCGTAAACGCGCTATTACGCCACTTTGGACAGACAACGATAATGTAATCGTGTCAGCATTGCCTGATAATACAACTCACATGCGTTCAAACTCACTTAAACCAGAAGATAAGTTAATACTTACGCCTACGGCGAATATCCCTGATGGTACTAAAGTAAAAACACTCGAAGACACGTTACCAGAGTCATCTCGCACCACTGCGGCCAATGCAATTATGACAAACGCAGCAGATACCGCCAACAGCACTAACGCATCTAAAGAACAGTAGGAGTTGCCAACATGATTGCATGGTTTGCTAAAAACGATGTTGCCGCAAATATTCTCCTGGCCGTCATTTTAATCTCGGGCTTGTACGTAGTTTCTAACCATATACCTGTCGACTTATTCCCCGAGTTTGAGCAACGCAGTGTGCGCGTATCAATGTCACTTCCAGGCGCATCGCCGCAAGAGGTGGAAGAAGGAGTAACAATCCGCGTAGAAGAGGCGGTACAAGATTTAGAAGGCATACGTGAACTGAACTCGTCAAGCAGCGAGGGAAGTGCCTCTATTACTATAGAAGTAGAGGAAGGGTACGACGTTCGACAAATGCTCGATGACGTAAAAATACGCGTGGATTCTATAAATAATTTTCCTGTCGATGCTGAAAACCTGCTGATTCAAGTGCCGCAATGGCGTCGAGATGCTATTGGTGTGGTGCTTTATGGTGATTACGATCCTATTACGCTTCGCAGGCTGGCCGATACGGTAAGGGATGAGTTAGCATCAAAACGTGAGATTTCACAAGCGGAGGTTGGCGGAACATTACCGTTTGAAATTTCGATAGAAATTCCTGAGCTAGTGTTAAGAAAATACGACCTTACCTTAGAGCAGGTCGCTACCGTTATTCGCCAAAATGCCACCGATGTGTCGGCGGGTAACTTGAAAACACAAGGCGGCGATATCTTCATCCGAAGCCGAGGCCAGGCTTACAATGCGTTGGAGTACGCCAATATTCCTATCGTAACCACCCAAGACGGCACCATGATTAAATTAGGCGACTTGGGTACGATTATCGATGCGTTTGAAGAAACGCCCCTTAAAACGCGATTTAACGGTATGCCTGCGGTAGAGGTTGAAGTGTTCCGTACCGGCGATGAGAGTATTATTGAGGTAACGCAAGCGGTTAAAGATTACGTTGCATTAAAGCAAGGGCAAATGCCTGAGGGGCTAAATTTAGATTTTTGGAGAGACAGAAGTGAGCCGATAAAAGCGCGCCTTGCAACGCTCTCAACCAGTGCATGGCAAGGCGCTTTATTGGTTATTACCTTGCTAGCATTGTTCTTACGCCCATCGGTAGCCTTTTGGGTATGTTTGGGTATTCCAATGAGCTTCATGGGCGCATTCTTACTGATGCCTGTCTTTGATATTAGTTTGAACTTAATGAGCCTGTTTGCCTTTATATTAGTGCTCGGTATTGTTGTGGACGATGCGATTGTGACAGGCGAAAACGTTTATGCCCATTTGGAACGAGGCGAAAACCCGCTTGATGCCGCCATTAAGGGTACGCAGGAAGTGGCGGTGCCGGTCACGTTTGGTATTCTCACAACTGCTGCTGCATTTCTTCCGCTTGCCTTTCAAACTGGTCGTGGAAGCTGGTATGCCGCCATTCCGTTTGTCATTATTCCCGTGCTGTTGTTTTCCTTAATCGAATCGAAATTTATCCTTCCAGCGCATTTAAAACACGTAAAACCACGCGGCGATAAACCGGCCTCGAAGTTGTCTGAAATTCAAAAGAAAGTAGCAAGGTCGCTAGAGGTACTTATCGAACGGGCTTATCAGCCGGTGTTAGCGCGCGCAATGAAATGGCGATACGCGAGTTGGATATTGATGTTCTCGGTTTTGATTATCATCATAGGCTCTATTGCCAGCGGACAAACTAAGTTTGTGTTTTTCCCACGGGTTCAAAGCGAGGTGGCCACCGCCACGCTGGTTATGCCTGCTGGAACGGCATTTGAAAGTACAGACCGTATTGTAAAAGCCATAACTGGCCATGCTCAGGCGTTAAAAAATGAATACCTCGATGAAGATACCGGTGAGTCGGTAATTCGAAATATTTATTCGGTAAGCGGGGGGAGGAACGCCACCACCGGGCGTGTGCAAATAGACTTAGTTCCTCCAGAAACGCGAACAATTGACGTATCCACGCGTGAGATAGTCAATGAATGGCGCAAACGAGTGGGGCAAATTGCAGGTGCTGAACAATTGAACTACCGTGCTGAAATAGGCGGGTGGGGCGGAGCTCCGGTTGATGTCGAACTGAAGGGGCGAGATACCAACGCCTTGAGCCAGTTAGCAGATAAACTTAAAACTAAGATGGGCGAGTATGCCGCCGTTTTCGATATTGAGGATTCGCTCTCCGATGGTAAAGAAGAATTACAGTTGGCGCTAAAACCAGAAGCGAGGTTGTTAGGCGTTGATTTAAACACGGTGGCTCGTCAAGTTCGCCAAGCGGTGTTCGGTTTCGAAATTCAACGTATACAACGGGGGAGAGAAGAGGTACGTGTTATGGTGCGCTACCCACTTGAGGCTCGCCAATCCATTGAAACACTTGAACAAATGATGATCCGCCTTGGCCCCAATCAAGAAGTGCCATTGTGGCAAGTCGCTGATATCTTGCCGGGTTTTAGCCCAGACAGTATTTTGCGTGTTGATCGCCAGCGAACGTTGTCTGTAACTGCTGACTTCGACAAGCAAAATGGCGACTTAACCTTAGTGCAAAAAGAGATTGATACTTGGCTATCAGAGCAACTTGGCCAATACCCAGGCGTGACCTTCGAAATGGCCGGGGAAGCGCGCGATCAGCAAGAATCGTCGCAAAGTTTGATGGTTGGGGGAATTGGCCTGGCAATTCTTATTTATATTCTGTTGGCGATACCGTTTAAATCGTATTCGCAACCGCTGATTGTTATGTCGGTTATTCCTTTTGGTCTTGTGGGTGCTGTAATGGGGCATTGGATCATGGGAATGGATTTAACCTTGTTAAGTTTTATGGGGATGTTGGCGTTATCGGGCGTTGTAGTGAACGATTCGTTAGTGTTGGTTGACTATATTAATCAAAAGCGCCTTGAAGGTGTGGCACTGAAAAAAGCGGTTTATGACGCAGGTGGCCGCCGGTTTAGGCCGGTTCTATTAACATCGTTAACTACATTTGCTGGCCTAATGCCGCTGTTGTTCGAAAAGTCTACGCAGGCTCAGTTTTTAATACCCATGGCCGTCAGCCTAGGTTTTGGAATATTATTCGCCACATTAATCACGCTATTTATCGTGCCTATCAATTATTTGATCCTTGAAGACGTTAAGCAATATTTCAGAGGGTATTGGACAGACATTAAAGGCGCGCTTAGCGCTAGGAAGTGATTGGGGATGGGTTAATGAGCAATCCATTAACCCAGCGCCAGCCAAATACCAACGGCGGCAATGAGTGAGCCCGCGATGCGGTTCATAATACGAACGTTACCACTTTTCAGCAGCACCGAGCGTAGTGTTCTTCCGCCAGACGCATAAGTGAGTAAACAAAAAAACTCTAGCGTTAAAATGATAGCAATTAAACTTGCGAGTTGGGGCGCTAACGGCTGTTCAGGTAATAAGAATGGCGGAAGTAAAGCTACAAAAAACGCCCAGCCCTTGGGGTTGGCTATCGCGGTAACGAAGCCCTGAGTCATTAACGCTGAACGTGTGGTTTGGTGATCATCGCCTTCGCTAGCAATAGCCATTTTTCCGCGAGACATCCACATTTGAATGCCTACGTATAACAAGTAAGCACCACCGACATACTTAAGTGCTATAAACACCGAGGGGTAGTTAAGCAGTAGCGTCGCCACACCAATGGACGATAGTGTCGCCACTAGCCCTACGCCAACAAGTTCTCCTATCATCATCCACAGCGCACGTTTTACCCCTATGCTCATGCCTAGCGTCATTGCTAAGGTCATACACATACCAGGGGTGATAGATACAAAGAAAAAGGTGGGAATAAACACAGACAACATGCCCCAACTCATAGCGTAGTTCCTACAATTAATTTTCGAGCGCGAAAATTGCCAGAAAATACGATCGTGTGCAAGTGTGGAAAAGCTAGCGATAAGAAAGTAATAGAATGTCTTGACAAAAACAAGCGTGCATTACGATATCCCCATCGGCGATTCGTCGGCGGTTTTACATTAACGCTCTCAATATTCTCTCATGCATTATACTGTCTATACAGCGCACACTCGCTGGCGTATTTTATTTTTACATCACGACTAACTTTTTAGGGTGCGAAGGATTTACGCCACTGTCTGAATACTGGTAGGGTAGGAGTGAAGATGTTGGGCTATCCGCCTTATAAAACAAAAAAAGAGAGAAGTGTCTATGAACATTCGCAGTAAGTTAATTACCGCCTTTTTGGTTGCAGTTACGATACCCATTATCGTGTTGGTGGTAACCACAACGGTTCAAACGTTCAACCAGTCAAGACACTATTTCATTAATAGCGCCACGCAAGAGATAAACCAAATTGATAATGCTTTTGAGCTGTTTTTCGAAGGCATGAAAGAGCACGTGCGCTATATGGCAGATGACAAGCGTCTTACAGCTGCGGGTGATGTGTCAATTACCAGTTACGTAGGCAGAGAAGCCGATATGACACCGTTGCAGAACGGTGCTGTTGAACGTGCTATTTTTGAATTTCACGGTCAGTTTCGTGAAAAGCACCCTAATTTGTTAAACGTTTATATGGGAACGGAAACCGGTGGGTTTATTCAGTATCCTGCCGAGCCAATGACGAACTACGACCCCCGTAAGCGCCCATGGTACATCCAAGCGAAAGAAGCCAAGGGTAATGCGATAATCACTTCACCGTATCAAGGTATATCTGGCGGGCCAATGATTTCTATTGCTGTCACAATCGCTGGCGCAAGTGGCAGTGTAGTCGGTGTTCAATCTATTGACGTTACGCTAGATACCTTAACTAAGTTAGTCAATAACGTGAAGTTGGGTGAAAGTGGCTATGTGATTTTGGTCGACCAAAATGGCGTAGTGTTAGCCGACCCGCGAAATAAGAGTAATAATTTTAAGAATATCAGCGAGCTACGTGGTGACCCGCTTTATAGCGCATTGAGCACTGAGCGAGAAACAAACTTCACGGTGGATGGAGACGACGGCGAATTGACCATAACACGCTACCGCTCACCCGCGTTAAATTGGCAGTTCGTTGGCGTTATCGAAAGCGCCGATATTGAAGCTCCTGCATGGAACATTGTCACAACAATGATGGTTGTGTTAGTGGTTATGTTGGTGCTTTGTAGTGTGTTGGGAGTGCTATTAGCGAATCGCATTGTTGCGCCCATTATTAGCATTAGTCGTAGTTTAAAAGGTATTGCTGATGGCCGTGGTGATTTAACGCAGCGGTTAGAAGTACGCGGCCATGATGAAATTAGCGAGCTGGCCAATTATTTCAATGCGTTCATGGACTCCATTGGCGACCTCATCACAAGAATTAAATCGCAAGCAGAAACCCTTTATCAATCGTCTAACGAATTCAGTGCCATGGCAACATCGTTAAAGCAAGCCAGTGAAAAGCAAGAAAACTCGATAGAGCACGCTGCTACGGCGACTAATGAGATGGCCGCAGCGGCGCAAGAGGTCGCGCAAAATTGTGTGTCGACACAAGATGCTACCGAGCAAACCGATAAAGCAAGTCACAGCGGTCGCACCATTATTCAAGACACGGTAACGCAGGTTGACCAACTCATGCAGCTTACCCGTGACTCGTCGGTGGCAACCAAAGAGCTTGAAAGTGAAAGCGGAAATATCAACCAAATATTGAGTGTCATTAGAAGCATTGCAGAACAAACTAACTTACTTGCGCTAAATGCTGCTATTGAATCAGCGAGAGCAGGCGAGCAAGGGCGCGGCTTTGCTGTAGTAGCCGACGAGGTCAGAACCTTAGCCCAGCGTTCTCACGGTGCCACGGAAGAAATAGAAGGGATGTTATCGAAGTTAATTGACCGCACGCGGTTTGTTTCTGGAAAAATGGATACCAGTTTGCAGCAGTCTGAACGCGCGACTGAACAGTCTAATCAAGCCAGCAAAACGTTTGAAGATATTAGCGCACTAGTGCAGCAGATAATGAACCAAATTACGCAAATTGCGACGGCTGCTGAACAGCAGTATCAAGTATCAGAAGAGATCAGTAGAAACATTGTTGGCATGCAATCGTCCACAACCGATATTGGTCATGCGTCGAGAGGGCTTTCTGATAACGCCGACAGCTTACTTGTGCTCTCACGAAACCTAAATGAGTTAGTCGGGCAATTTAAATTGTAGTTTGAGGGGCTTGCGTGTTCTTTGGCTTTATTGCGCACGCAACGCCGCAATGGGAGGAAGCCTTGAGGCTTTAAATGCGGGTTCAGCGCCTGCTAATGCCCCTATGAAAATGGATACGCCAATACCTAAACTTGCGCTATATAGTGTGAGCAACGCAGGAAGTTGGGGCATAAACGTACTGAGTGTGACTTGTACCAAGGCGAGTACAATGAGCCCAACGCTTCCCCCCATAAGGGCTATAAAAATGGCTTCTGCTAAAAATAAGCGAATCAGTAATGATTGCTGCATACCTAATGCGCGAAGCAAACCTACCTCGTTTCTTCGTTGCCACAAGCTAATGGTTAAAATGCTGTAGATTCCCACCGACCCGACTAATAATGAGATACTGCCTATCGCAATGCCTGCAAATCGAATGGTGTTAAGAATGCCATCAAGGGTATCGAGCATTTGGTCTTGGGTCACAATGGTAAAGTCTTCCACACCATGACGGCGTATTAAGTGCTCCCGTATTTTTCCTGCCATATAGGCACTTTCTAGAGACGGTGAATAGAGCAAGTCTATCTCCATGAGGGACGTTCTGTTGAACATCGATAACCCCTTCGCGGCTGGAATATAGGCCATTTCGTCTAAGTCCATGCCCAAGAACTGTCCCTTTGGTGCAAGCACTCCAACAATGGTGAAGCGGTGGCCCGCAATGCGGATAGATTCGCCAAGCGCAGTGTAATCACCAAATAGTTCATGATGTAATTTGCTGCCCAACACCACAAATGCTCGTGGGTGAGTGAAATGGTCTTCGGGTAAAAATTGCCCTTGTGCAACCTCAAGTTTCCACGCCTTAGCCGCAAAATGGCTAACGCCGACAAGTTCGGTCGCGCGGGTCAAATTTCGATACTTGATTTCTGCAGTTCCTGCTACAACAGGGACCACACCTGTCACTTCGTTAAGCGTTAAAAGGCTTTGCGCGTCGCCTAACGTAATTCCTCGGTTTGTGCGCAAAATACCGGTGATCCCCATCGTGTCTGACTTTCCTGGTGTGACACCGATAATATTGCTACCAAACTGCGTAAATTCACTGAGAACATATTGCTTAAGGCTGTCACCGACAGCGGCTAACAGTGTTACTGCGCTAATACCAATCGCGAACCCTAATACGGTTAAAAAGTTTCTGCTGCGCTGTGCTAACACTGCGTGTTTCACCCATGACAAGGTATCGGACGCTCTCATTTCCTTAATGCCTCAACAGGAGAGATGCTAGCAGCTTGTTTAGCCGGAAGATAACTGAATAGCACAGCTGTCAACAACGCGACGCAAACGGCAGAAAGGTAAGCCCAAAGAGGTGTTGAAAATGACAGCGTCGGCCACCAATAATTTGCCAACAACAAGAGTACTTGTGTAAAACCAAGCCCGATTGCGGAGGCGAGCATTACTAAAATAATTGATTCAGAAATAAACAACTTAAGGACTACGTGTTGACTTGCACCTAATGCCTTTAATAAGCCTATTTCAGTGCGCCGTTGTTGCACTGAAATCAGGCTTAAGTTCATGATCAAAATACCCGCCACCACTAAGCTTACTGAGCCGAGTAAACCGACAATGGTAGTGAGCGTCACCATAATATTGTTAAACGCCTGCATCATCGATTGCTGCGTTACGATAGTAATGTCTTCTTCGCCTTGATGGCGCTTTTTAATGAGCGCATAAATGTCACTGATAACTGTTTTTTCGTCGGTTAATCCATTTAAGGAAATAAGAATGCGAAACAAAGAAAATGAATTAAATAGTCGCTCGCTTGTTTTAACGGGCAGTATTACCGCGTCGCGCATATCTAAACCGAGCGATTCACCGCGAATTGCCAATACCCCTGCTACGCGAAAACGGTAGTCGTCAATAGTAAGCATTTTCCCTAGAGGGTTATGAGGTGCAAACAGCTCTTGTGCAAGATTGCTTCCAATCAGTACGACATTGCGTGATACGCTCTCGGCATCATCAGGCAGTGAGGCTCCCATTGCGATAGAAAGCTGTCGAGCTTTTAGAAAATCAAGGGTCGAGCCCAACA
>Ga0102951_1000812_pt1 | contig 11514 bp, 9 predicted proteins | sample SalPonA_B_H2O_MG_FD_78507 | JGI IMG/M metagenome (GOLD analysis project Ga0102951, IMG submission 78507) | Water microbial communities from South San Francisco under conditions of wetland restoration - Salt Pond MetaG R2A_B_H2O_MG | ecosystem: Environmental > Aquatic > Non-marine Saline and...
GAGAGCACCAAAAGACCAAGTTTGATGAATTGTTTACACTTGAAAAGGAATACTGCCAACGCGAACCTTACTTATGGTTAGGTAAATACTTCCATGTAATGCTTGAAAAGTAATAGCAACTTTCTTAGGTACATTAATCATTTATTTTTACTAGTTTAAATGGATGTTAATGCAAAATAGTGATACAAAATAGCGGCATAGTGGTTTCAATGGACGAACAAGGGCGCAAAATGACGAGGCTTCCTAAGGACTTGCTGCATCAACTAATGCGCTGCGAGCTAAGCAGTAAGGCATTAACAACAGAGCTTATTAACAACAACAAAGCACACGCTTCGCTCAACGCTATTGTTTATGAGCGGTTTTCTCATGCCGAAGAAGACGCTGCGCAGCGTGATGCCTACATTCACAGTCATGGAAAACCCAGTGGGCTGCTGCACGGTCTCCCTATTACGATAAAAGAGTGTTTTGACTTAAGCGGTACCGCGTCAACATTCGGTGTAAGTGCACGAAAGCGTGATATTCCCAGTCAGAATAATGTCTACATCGAAGCGTTAATGAAAAGCGGCGCCGTTGTGCTGGGGAAAACAAACGTATCTCAGTTATTGTCATTTACTGAAACAGATAACCCAGTTTTCGGTGTAACGCTGCATCCAAAAAATAAAAAATACTCTTGTGGTGGCAGTAGTGGCGGCGAGGGAGCACTCGTTGGTGCTGGGCTCTCTCCTTTGGGAGTTGGTACTGATATTGGCGGCAGTATCAGGATCCCAGCCGCAGTAAACGGATGTTGTGCCATCAAGCCTACCACACAGCGTTTGCGCGACAATACGCGCTGTTTACCCGAACAAGACCTTATTCCCATCAAGTCTGTTGTCGGCCCTTTGTCTCAAGATGCCAGTACACTGCATAACGCGCTTACCGTGTTAAATGATGCTGTAAAGGATGAATGGCCAGTCAAGCCCTTGCGAGATTATCGCGATATCGATTTGTCGTCACTTAAGATAGGGTATTGTACCGATGACGGCGCATTTCCGGTTGCCACAGCGGTTAAAAACGGTGTGCTTAATGCCGTTGCAGAACTTAAGGCGCAGGGGGCTCAAGTTATTGAGTATGCTTTGCCACACCTTGATGAAGCCGAGGCCATCTTCTATGGTGCGATGTCATTAGAAAAAGGACAGTTTCTCTCGCAAGCATTACAGGGCGATACGCCGAACCAAAATGTCGCGATGCTGCATAAAATTGTACCCTTGCCACATAGTGTAATTACTATGCTTTATTACGTATTACGCGGGTTAGGTCAAAAACACCAAAGCAGAATATTAAAAATGGTAGGCCATTATACGCTCGACAATCTTGCTGAATTAGAAGCCCGTTTAACGAATTACGTAAAACGTGTTGAAGACAGTATGGCATCAACCTCGATAGGTGCATTGGATGCCGTCATTAGTCCAATTTTGCCGGTACCTGCTTATTTACAAAATAGCTTTAAACATATGGGGCTAGGAGGGCGTTATAGCCTAATGCATAACGTTACTGGCTTTCCGGCCGGTATTGCGTGCGTTGGTACGGTGAAAGAAAACGAAAGTAACCGTCAGTTTAGTGGTATCGATATAGCAGAGCGTCAAGCAAACCATTGTATGAAAGCTGCGAAAGGGCTGCCGTTGTCGGTACAGATCGCCGCCCCCGCATGGCGTGAAGATATCGTGCTAGCCATTATTGATGCGCTGCATCAACCCTATACGCAAAAACTGTAGTGTCTATTGTGAACTCACAGTAATGCCAATAATAGCCGCCAATAACGCTAGGTAATGTTAACGATGTTATCGCTAACGTCACCATCGAGTAACTCGCCAATCACCAAGATATTACGCAGTGTTGTTGACGCTATTTCATCAAGGGCTTCCTGTGTAAAAAAACCTTGATGTCCGGTAACTACGACATTGGGAAAGGTAAGAAGGCGTTGGAACACATCATCGCTAATAATATCAAGTGAGTGATCGCTAAAGAACAATTCGGACTCTCTTTCATACACATCCAACCCCAAGTAACCTAAATGGGATGACTTGAGCGCACGAATAACCGCTTTATCGTCTAACAAACCGCCTCTGGAGGTATTAATTAACATTGCACCTTTGGGCATAAGTGAAAGCGTATGGTCGTTGATAAGGTGGTGGCTCTCTTTATTCAAGGGACAATGTAATGTGACAATAGCGCTTTGGGATAACAGCGTCTCTATACTTACATACGCTACGTTGGGGCCCACAATGCTTTCATTCGGGCATGGGTCGTAGCATAGTATTTTACAGCCGAAACCTTTAAGTATATCGATTACCGCGATGCCGATATTACCGGTACCCACTACGCCAACTGTCTTTCCATGGAGTGTAAACCCAAGTAGGCCATTGAGCGCAAAGTTACCTTCTTTTACACGGTTATATGCTTTATGTGTTTTTCTATTTAATGTAAGGATGAGCGCTAGCGTGTGTTCCGCAACGGTATGAGGGCTATAAGCTGGCACTCGTGATACCGCTATTCCACATTGCGTCGCTTTATTAATATCAACATTATTGAAGCCTGCGCAACGCAGCGTAATATGCGTTACGCCTTGTTGATGGAGAATATCGATTGTATCTGCTGACACGTCGTCATTGACGAAGACACAAACGGTGTTAAACCCCTGACATAACGCTGCAGACTCTTTTGTTAACCGATAATCAAAATACGTAATGCTAATTGCATTGCGCGCGTTTTCTCCAAGTATATTGTCACTATCGAGAAGGGTGTCAAAAACCGCTCGGTCGTAGGCTTGAGTACTAAACATCGCAATAGTATGCATGGTATCTATCTACTTTATCTATTCCGCTAGAAATGCTTCGATATCTTTTTGGATATCAGCAGGCTTGGTCGTTGGCGCGTAGCGATTTACCTTTGTGCCGTCTTTATTCACTAAAAACTTGGTAAAGTTCCACTTAATACGTTTAGAGCCTAATAACCCCGGTGCTTTGTCTTTCAGTTCGTTAAAAAGCGGGTGCGCATTACTTCCATTTACCTCAACTTTTTCAAAGACGGGAAACGTGACACCAAAGTTCATAGTGCAAAATTGTGCAATCTCTTCATTACTGCCGGGCTCTTGATTTCCAAATTGATCGCAAGGAAATGCTAACACTTCAACACCACTATCTTTGAATGAAGTATAAAGTTTTTCAAGCCCGTCATATTGTGGTGTAAACCCACATTTACTTGCCGTATTGACAATAAGCAGCACCTTACCTTTAAGCGCATCAAGAGCGACTTTTTCCCCATTATTCTTAATTATTTCATGATCATAAAAACTCATTACCGTCTCTCTGTATAAGTTGCTAGGTTATTTGTTACACTCCAGTATAAACATTTCAACCAATAAGAGAATGGCGATGTCTCAGATAAAAGTAAGCTTTTTAGGGTTAGGCGTAATGGGTTATCCCATGGCGGGTCATTTAGCAAATGCAGGCTTTGACGTGACGGTATTTAATAGAACCACCTCAAAAGCTGAGCAATGGGTTAAGACATTCGGTGGAAAGCGAGCAAATACGCCGTCAAGCGCGGTTGCTGATGCCGACATTGCATTTATGTGTGTTGGTGATGATAACGACGTGCGTATGGTCGGATTAGAGGCGCTTGATAATCTTAATGCTGGCAGCATTTTAGTAGACCACACTACCGCATCCGCTGATGTAGCACGTGAGCTAGGCCAATTATGTAACGATAACAACGTAGGCTTTTTAGATGCCCCGGTATCGGGAGGGCAAGCCGGCGCAGAGAATGGTCAGCTTACGATAATGGTTGGTGGTGAAGAAACGGTTTTTGAACGTGCAAAGCCTGTTATGGATACCTATGCGCGACATGCTCAGTTGCTCGGTGCTGTTGGTAGCGGACAGCTTGCAAAGATGATGAATCAAATTTGTATAGCCGGCATCGTACAAGGGTTATCTGAAGCCCTGCATTTTGGACAGAAAGCGGGGTTGGATTGTAACGCAGTTATTGATGTCATCAGTAAAGGGGCCGCACAGTCCTGGCAAATGGAAAACAGAGCACAAACGATGCTCAACAACGCATTCGACTTTGGCTTTGCCGTGGATTGGATGCGCAAAGACTTATCGATTGCTTTAGATGAAGCACGAAAGAATGGTTCAACCCTCGCATTAACGGCCTTAGTCGATCAGTATTATGCTGATGTTCAAAAAATGGGGGGAGGGCGTTGGGATACTTCTAGTTTGTTAACGCGCCTAAAGTAGCCTCGAGGGGCGGTAAAGTCTGTAAAGAGGGCAGTCGTGATAACCTAGTCTTGCCCTCGACACAGACCGCTAATTACTGGCACCTGCCACAGAAGAAAGCTGTTCTAATCGACGCTGGTTAGGAAGGTTTAGCTTCATATCAGATAAGGTGCTTAGTAAATACGGAACCGTATATTTTCGATAAACGGCGGTGTCTGATTCTAACATGCACTGAAGTAAATTAAGCCCAAATGCTGCAGTTGAAATAGAAAGGGTGAACGCATCGTAGAAATATTTAAGTGCTTGATTGTATTTCTTTTGTTGAAATAACTGCATTCCTGAATCATTGAGTGACATCGCAAGCGTATCATTAAGGTCGAGTTTACTTCCCCCTTCGACAATTAGCTCGCTATTCGACGCTTGTTCAGTCACTTCCAATAACGAAGAGTTCTTTTCCCGTGCTAATTGAAGTGCCTCGGCGGCTTTGTCTTCATCACCAAGCTTATGAAAAACCTTTGCTGCAATTACGAGTGTTGAGGGGGACGTTCTTACAAAGTTTTCCATATGATCGCTGTCGATAAAATGCGCCGCTTTTTCATCATCATTATCAAGGACTGCTGAAAATGCGAGAAGGAAATCGCGTCGCTGTAACGCTTGCGCGTCGTTTTGCCCGCGCCCTGCAATACCAACGAGTCTTCTTGCTTGGCTTAAACTTTCTTTTCGGTTGGTAGCCGGAGACTCCTCCGCCAACATCAAATAGAACTCCGCAAGCTCTAAGGTAAAGTCATTAAAACGGTCTTTTGCGCTTCTGTGCATCGCACGCTTTTTCTGAAGGAGGTCAATGGCTTCTATGACTTTGTCTTGTTTCTGATAAGCAATGGTTTTAAGTCGTGCCGCTGGCAAGCTTAATTCGCTGAACTTAATATTCTCTAAATATTTTTCTGTCTGCGCATATGACTCCTGCTCAAAGGAGAGGGACGCCAACCATTCGAACGCTTTGTCTTTGGCCAGACTTGAACCGACCATGCCATTAAGATCATGCTTGCACGCTGTCCATTCGCCTGATGCGTATTGACACTTAATTTTCCCCCACTGCGCCCAAAGTACACGATCAGAATGAGTGAGAACGTCTTCATATAGGATCAGTGCCCGTTCATATTCACCATTTTCAAACAACAGCCTAGCGAATAATTTCCGAAGGTCTGCAACAAGACGAGGCGGCACGCCTTCGCGTAAACGCTTTCTTATGAAGTTAATGGCGCTTGTTCGCTGGTTACTGTCTAATGATTTTAGTGCAGATTCGACATACTTTCTGTAGGTAAAGTAGTGTTCTACTTGTCGAGTTAGCGAGGCAATAGTATAGGGTTTAATCAGTAATGCATCGGGCTGCAAATCCATGATTGAACCGATAACTTGAGGAGAGCGGTCTGAAGTTAAAAATATAATACCAGTACTAGGCCTGATAAAACCTGACTCTCTCAAGGTTTGCACCCATTCAACGCCAGAACGTCCTTGACCCAAATGGTAATCCATAAAAATCAGTTCAAAATGTTGTTTTCGCAACGCCCCTTTTAATTCCGTCCCAGAAGTAAAGCTACTGACACCGATGTTTCCGATGGGCAGTAAATGGCTACGTAATGTCGTTCTAGCGGTAGCATTGTCTTCGACAACAGCGATACGGTATTCCAAGGCGATACGTCCTAACAGCGATATGAAGCAAGCTTAACAGTACTACTTTAAAAAAGCACATCATGCATTTTGTCCGTAATACCGTTAATTATTGGCGAAAACAGGCATTTAATTTGATGTCACCGTGGTATATAAACATCTGTCACATTAAATTTACATAAAAATAAAAAACATTTGACCTTTACGTTTACGTGAAGGGTAACAATTAGATATTGTGTTGGAAAATGCGTTTCGCACATGAGGATAACTATGAAGCACGTACCCCTACTAATCAATGGTGAATTTGTCGCATCACAAACAGACACGTTTATTGATGTTACCAACCCAGCGGACAACAGTGTCATCGCGAAAGCGCCTTGCGCAACAAAAGATGAAATGGAGCAGGCCATCGCATCTGCCGAAGTAGCGTTTGAAACATGGAAAGATGTTCCTGTAACGGAACGCGCTCGCGTTATGATGCGCTATCAGGCGTTGTTAAAAGAAAACCATGATGAGATTGCCACTATTCTAGCATCGGAAACCGGAAAAACGTTCGATGATGCTAAGGGCGATGTATGGCGCGGAATTGAAGTTGTTGAGCAGGCAATGAATGTGCCTTCAATGATGATGGGCGAAACGGTTGAAAATGTGGCGCGCGGCATCGATACATACAGTTACACGCAGCCACTTGGCGTATGTGCAGGTATAACGCCATTTAATTTCCCTGCAATGATCCCGCTTTGGATGTTCCCGCTTGCCATTGCGTGCGGTAATACCTTCGTTCTCAAACCTTCAGAGCAAGACCCCCAAACCCCAATTAAACTGGCTGAATTGTTTTTAGAAGCTGGTGCACCTGCTGGCGTGTTGAATGTGGTTCATGGCGGTAAGGACCAAGTTGAACCGTTATTAACCGATCCACGCATTAAAGCGGTATCGTTTGTAGGATCGGTGCCGGTAGGGCAACACATTTATAGAACAGCCACGTCAAACATGAAACGTGCGCAGTGCTTTGCAGGGGCAAAGAATCACTCTGTAATTATGCCTGATGCGAATAAAGAGCATGTGTTAAACAATCTTGTTGGCGCGTCAGTCGGTGCAGCCGGGCAGCGCTGTATGGCGATTTCAGTGGCTGTTTTTGTTGGTGAAGCAGAGCAGTGGATCCCTGAATTAGTAGAACGGATTGCAAAAGTTAAGCCTGGTATTTGGAATGATAAAGAAGCTGGTTTTGGACCACTTATCAGCCCTCAAGCCAAAGCACGCGTGCTGAACTACATTAAAGAAGGCAAAGAGCAAGGTGCAAAATGTCTGCTTGATGGGTCAGATTTTACCGTACCAGGCTATGAAAGCGGAAACTGGGTGGGCCCCACTGTATTTAGTGAAGTAACGCCTGATATGTCTATTTATAAAGAAGAAATATTTGGTCCCGTGCTGTCTTGTGTCAGCGTGGACTCTCTTGAAGATGCATTAGAGCTTGTTAACAACAACCCATATGGAAATGGTACATCGATATTTACCAACAGTGGTCCTGCTGCACGCAAATACCAGCGTAATGTAGAAGTGGGTCAAGTAGGTATCAATGTTCCGATCCCGGTTCCGTTACCATTTTTCTCATTTACCGGCTGGAAAAATTCATTCTACGGCGATTTACACGCCTATGGTAAGCAAGCCATTCGTTTTTACAGTGAAACCAAAACGATTACCTCACGTTGGTTAGAAGACGATATTCCAGGCGGTCCTAATTTAACTATCTCTTTGGATTAATCAGATACGCAGATGCGTGTGGCTCACGTAACACGAGGTCACACGTCATCATCGGTTAGTCAAAACGAATAGACAGAAACAGTTAGACAGGTGAAAGCATGAATTTTGAATTATCAGACGATCAACTTGCATTTGAAGAAACTGCCCGACAATTTGCCGAGCAAGAGTTAGCCCCCCATGCAGCAACATGGGATAGAGAGCATCACTTTCCAGTCGACGCCATAAAAAAAGCGGGTGAACTGGGCTTTTGTGGGCTATACACGCCGGAAGAAGCGGGTGGATTGGGACTCTCTAGACTTGATTCATCGATAATTTTCGAGCAGCTATCAATGGGGTGTACCACTACCACAGCGATGCTAACCATTCATAACATGGCAACATGGATGATAGCTAAATGGGGAACGGATGCCGTAAAGTCAACATGGTGTGATGCGCTTGTAACGGGCGAAAAACTCGCGTCTTACTGCTTGACCGAGCCCGGGGCAGGTTCTGATGCCGCATCGCTTAAAACAAAAGCGGTTAAAAATGACAAGGGTTATGTACTAAATGGCGCTAAGGTGTTCATCTCTGGTGCGGGTAGTACTGATGTACTGGTAGTCATGGCACGTACGGGCGGAGATGGGGCGTCTGGTGTTACCGCATTCGCTGTACCTGCAAAAGAAGATGGTATTATTTACGGTAAAGCAGAAGAAAAAATGGGCTGGAACGCACAGCCCACTAGAATGATTACCTTTGATAACGTACAACTTGATGCCTCTTGGCGCCTCGGTGATGAGGGCCAAGGTTTTAAAATGGCAATGGAAGGGTTGGACGGTGGGCGCATTAATATAGCGACGTGTTCAGTAGGCACAGCTCAACAAGCATTAAATGTAGCCCGTAACTACATGAATGATCGCGAGCAATTTGGTAAGCCAATCGCTGGTTTTCAGGCATTACAATTTAAGCTGGCAGATATGGCGACAGAGCTTGTCGCTGCCCGTCAAATGGTACGAATGGCCGCATGCAAATTAGATAATGGCGATGCGGACAAAACAACGTATTGTGCCATGGCGAAAAGATTTGCCACTGACGTTGGTTTTAATGTCTGTAATGATGCGTTACAACTACACGGTGGGTATGGTTATATCAAAGAATATCCGCTGGAGCGATACTTCAGAGATGTTCGTGTGCACCAAATACTCGAGGGCACTAACGAAATTATGCGTGTCATTATCGGTCGTAGGATCCTGTCTGATGAACGTAGTGTCTTGTAGCCATCAATTAGCATTAAGGAGCTGTCATGCATAATGAAAGTGCAGTAGTAAAAACTAATGAGTTGAAGACGCCCTGTGGTCATTACATTGGTCTAGTTACTCTTAATAAACCGAAAGCATTAAATGCGCTAGACCTCGATATGGCTACCATGATGTTAGATGCGTTGACCAAGTGGCAGGAAAGAGACGATATTGCTTGTATCGTCGTCGATGCAGAAGGTGATAAAGCATTTTGCGCTGGTGGTGATATTGTGTCTATGTACAACGCAATGAGAGATGCCGACGGCGAAATACCTGCTTTTTTAGAACAGTTCTTTAAAACCGAATATACCCTCGATTATACCATCCATCATTACCCAAAACCTATTGTGGTGTGGGGAGCAGGAATAGTCATGGGAGGCGGAATGGGGCTGTTATGCGGTGCAAGTCATCGAATTGCCACACAGACGTCTAAGTTAGCGATGCCAGAGATAAGTATAGGTCTTTATCCTGATGTAGGCGGCAGTTATTTTCTTCCTCGACTACCTGGCAAAACTGGGTTGTTCTTAGGGTTGACTGGCGCGCAGATAAACGGTGCCGACGCGCACTATGTTGGCATGGTAGACGCCTTGGTCGACAATAGTGAAAAGCCGTCACTTATGGATAAACTCATGAATGCCGAGTGGCGTGATGTTACTGCACATGATGTGGTAGGTAACATTGTTGCTTCACTAATAAAGCCCGTTGAGCCCCCTACAAGTAACGTTGAAAAGCATATTGATAACATAAACGCATGGTGCAGTGCAGATAGTGTTGTTGATGTTGTAAACACTATCCTTAACGCTGACATGCAAGAAGATAAATGGCTTACGAGAGCGCAAGCAACCCTTAAGAATGGCTCGCCAATTACCGCTCATCTCGTATTTGAGCAGTGCAAGCGTGGTGCATTGATGGATTTAGCCGACTGTTTCAAAATGGAAGCTATCATGTCGTGCCGCTGCGGTGAAAGTGGCGAATTTCAAGAAGGTGTAAGGGCGCTTTTGATTGACAAAGATCACTCTCCAGCGTGGAAATACAAGCGAGTAGAAGAGGTTCCGGCTAACGTTATTGAGCATTTTTTCACTTCACCATGGGGCGAGTCTTCTCATCCTCTAGCTGAATTAGGAGCGGTAAAATGACAGCAGTTGCATTTATAGGCTTAGGCAATATGGGGGGGCCGATGGCGGCTAACCTTGTTAAGTCTGGACATGATGTTACGGTATTCGACCTCGTTGATGATGCCGTTAAGCGCGCGGTTGCCAGCGGGGCGACTGCGGGAACAAGCGCCGTTGATGCGGTAAAAGATGCGGATGTCATCATTACTATGCTCCCGGCAGCGAAGCACGTAGACACCCTGTATCTTGGTGATGATGGCATACTAAACGCTGCGAAGCCTGATGCATTGTTTATTGACTCGTCGACGATCGATGCTGAAACCGCTAAGCGTGTTGGTGGCCACGTTGTGGCGACGAATAGGTTATTTGTTGACGCGCCTGTATCGGGCGGGACGGCCGGTGCACAAGCCGGTACGTTAACCTTTATCATGGGCGGCAATACCGAAGCCATTGAACGCGCTACGCCAATACTCTCATGTATGGGTAAAAACTTATTTCACGCCGGGGCTACGGGGGCAGGGCAAATAGCAAAAATTTGCAATAACATGCTGTTGGCCGTGTTGATGTCGGGTACATCGGAAGCCCTTCAAATGGCAATCAATAATGGTATCGATCCGTCTGTGATGTCAGATATTATGCTACAAAGCTCTGGCTGCAATTGGACACTGGAAAAGTATAACCCGTGCCCTGGTGTTATGGAAAACGTCCCCTCAAGTAAAGAATATGAGGGCGGCTTCATGGTTAAACTGATGAACAAAGATTTGAATTTGGCGATGGATACAGCCGCACAAAGTGGCTCACCAACGCCAATGGCCGCAGCAGCGCAAGCCTTGTATCGTATTCATGAAGCAAAAGGGAATGAGGACAAAGATTTTTCTAGCATATTTACGCTGTTAGAAAAATAGCCGCTTCATCCTTTAAGACCAAGCCTAAGACACTGGCGGCTTTGTTTGTTATCATTGCCGCCATTATTGTATACGCGAGACCTCACCATCATGTGGCAGTGCCCACTTTGCAAATATCCTTTATCGTTAATATCTCCAACATCACAGTGTGAAAACGGACATAGCTTTGACATGGCGAAAGCGGGGTATGTCAACTTATTCCCCGTTCAGTTTAAGAACTCAAAAAATCCCGGTGATGACAAGGCCATGGTTCGTGCGCGCAGAGAGTTTCACAGCAAACATGGTTATTTACCGCTAAAGCAAAAAATGGTGGCTTTGTTGGCCGATAATGCGCCAGTATCCGATGTATTTCGCGTTTATGATGCAGGTTGTGGCGAAGGGAGCTATTTGTATCATATTGTTGAAGGGCTTAACGACAAGAATATCAATACGTCAGGTGCGGGTAGTGATATTGCAAAAATAGCGGTGGAGTTGGCAGCAAAGGCATACAAAAGCTTACAGTTTGTCGTGGCAAGTAGTTTCGATTTGCCGTTGCAAGATGCTA
>Ga0102951_1000814_pt1 | contig 11508 bp, 9 predicted proteins | sample SalPonA_B_H2O_MG_FD_78507 | JGI IMG/M metagenome (GOLD analysis project Ga0102951, IMG submission 78507) | Water microbial communities from South San Francisco under conditions of wetland restoration - Salt Pond MetaG R2A_B_H2O_MG | ecosystem: Environmental > Aquatic > Non-marine Saline and...
GACCCGAGTCGAGCAGCAAGCCTACGGAGGGTGCACCTTGCATCATTCGATCAATATCGGCCTCAGTTTCGATAACCCTACCCATATGGTGGTGGTACGCCATAGAGACACCAGCTCTCTCAAGCTACTGAGCGACCTCCTCTAAGCGTTCTAGGAAAACAGGCCACTCTGCTGGGCTCATCTGTGGGCGGTTGCGAACCGGGGTCTCCGTTTCGCCGTGTACACAGCGACTTGTTTCGCAAAATACCATCGCAGTTGCCCCCAGTGTTTTGAGCAAATGCAGGTGCGGCTGAATCGCTTCAATCTCCGCATCGACGTCACGCTCAAGCAAGTTGCTTGAGTACCAGCCCGAAACTAGGGATAAGCCGTGACCTTCGAGAATAGGTCCGAGGATCTTTGGTGTGCGAGGAAATTTCTGTCCAAGCTCAAAGCCGGCGTAGCCCGCCTCTCTTCCTTCACTCAGACACACCTCCAGCGGGGTGTCTGCTCCAAGTGCTGGCATGTCATCATTGGTCCATGTCAGCGGGTTAATACCTATGCGTACGCTCATCTTTACAAATTCTCCATCTGGCGTTTTTTCATCTCATCGTACTTGGCCCGTGCCTCTTGCACTTGCGAGCGACCTGAAACTTCAGGAATCGCTACTTCCCACCAGCAACCGCCTGGCGAGGTGATTAACGGGTCAGTATCGATGCTAACGATGTACGTTGTGTCAGATGCGCGGGCTCTTACCAGCGCTTCTTCCAGTTCTTTAATGGTGCTAACGGACTCGCCTTTAGCGCCCATCGCAATCGCATGAGCCGTAAAGTCGATTTTAGGCGCCGGTTTGTTGTCTGCGGTGTAGCAGTACTCCAATAAATTGTTGAATGGTGCGCCACCACATCCCATGGTCTGTAGCCTGTGGATACAGCCGTACCCACGGTTGTCCAGAACGACGAGGATAAACTTCTGCCCCAGCATGACTGAAGTGAAAATCTCGGAGTTGGCCATCATGTAAGAGCCGTCCCCGACCATAACGTAGACTTCAGCGTCCGGCTTCGCCATCTTAACGCCAATACCGCCTGCCACTTCGTAGCCCATGCACGAGTAGCCGTACTCCATGTGGTAGCCCTTCGAATGTTCGGTGCGCCAGAGTTTCTGCAGTTCGCCGGGAAGACCGCCGGCAGCACATTCGACGATGTCTTTTCTCATATCGGATGAGCGCAACACCGCACCAATCACTTCAGCATCAGTTGGCAGGTCGGAGGCTCGGTCAGTCATTGCAACATCGCAGGTGTGAATCCAAGCTTGGCGCTCAGCTTCACCCTGAGCTACCCAAGCTGAGTCTGGACTCCAGCCCTCCAACGCTTGAGTTAACAAGTCCAGGGTGAGCTTCGCATCACCGACCAGTGGCTGAGCTTTATGTTTGATCGCATCAAAAGAGCCGACGTTGATACAGACAAGTTTCGCATCTTTGTGGAATAGGGCGCGTGAGCCCGAGGCAAAATCGCCGAGGCGAGTGCCTATCGCTATAACCAGGTCCGTTTCTGCTGCCATTGAGTTCGCTGAGGCAGAACCAGATACACCCATCGTGCCTAGGTTTTGGCTGTGGTTCCAAGGCAGGGCGCCTTTGCCTGCTTGAGTTTCAGCGACAGGGATTTGGAATTTAGAGATGAACTGATCGAACTCCTTTAGAGCGCCCGAGTAGTGAATACCGCCACCGGCGATAACCATGGGTTTATGCGCCGCTCTGATAAGCTTCAAGGCACTTGCTAATTCGTCTGTGTCCGGGGCCTGACGACGAAGATAGTGAACCTTCTCATCAAAGAAACTCTCAGGGTAGTCAAATGCCATAGTTTGAACGTCCTGAGGAATTGCCAGGCAGGCAGGGCCGCAATCGATCGGATCGGTTAGCACGCGCATGACGTTGGGCAGCGCTAACATTAGCTGCTCGGGGCGGTGAATACGATCGAAGTAGCGGCTAACAGGCTTAAATGCGTCATTTGATGTCAGCGTGTAGTCGTGCGGGTTTTCGACTTGCTGTAATACAGGATCCGGCTGGCGCGTTGAGAAGGTATCACCTGGCAGAAATAGTACCGGCAGACGGTTGACGTGAGCAACGGCTGAGGCCGTGACCATGTTCACTGACCCCGGCCCTGCCGACGCGGTAACAGCCATAAAGCGTTTACGATCCATGGTTTTGGCATAGGCAATGGCGGCATGTGCCATTGTCTGTTCATTCTGACCCCGGTAAGTCGGAAACTCGGCCTGGACAGGTTGCAGAGCTTCACCAAGGCCAGCAACGTTGCCATGCCCGAAGATTGCCCAGCAACCCGCAAAAATGGACTGTTTCTCGCCGTCGATTACCGTTTTTTGTGCCATGAGGTAGCGCACCAGTGCTTGGGCCATTGTAAGACGTACTGTACTCATTGGATGGTCTCTGAAATTCGCACACCGCCTAAGCGGTGCTCTTCGTTATCTGTCATTGAGCTCTTAATGGGCGTCCTAGCCGCGGGAGCGCCAGTTTTGAATCAGCTCTATAAAGTTTGCACCTACTTGTTGAACAAACTGCTGATCGTCGATCTCGTTGGCCAACCAAGCTCGGCTCTCTTTGGACCAGAGTGACCGACCCACCGTGAAGCCTTTGCAAATATCGAAGCCCGCTGAGTTAGCGAAATCCGCTTTTAATTGCTCTATCGGTGCATCGAGGCCTAGCAGGACGACGCCTCGACAGTGTGGCTGGCGCTGCTGAATAAGATCAGTCAGCCGCTGCCAAACCTCGCGACTGGGTGCCGGCAGTTTCCACCAGTCTGGGCGAATACCCAAATTATAGAAACGGGTCAGAGCGCGCACGATCGTCTCTTCGTCCTGCTCCATGTCCCGAGGTGGAATTATCTCTAACAGTAGTTCGTGACCGGATGCACAGCACGCTTGGTATAGCTCGAATGCTTGGCGCTCCTGAGCTAGGCGTTGCTCAGTCGGCTGATCTGGATGGTAGAAGATCAAGCACTTGACGACGTGCTCTAGTGGCCACTCTTTGAGTCTAGTGCCGATTGACCGACCGCCCTCTAGCTCAATGGGATTGGAGGTTGGTATCTCGACAGGACGGCCGATCCACCAGCCGCGTCCGGTCACATCGTTGAGCGCATCCTGCCCATAGGTATCATCGATCAACACTCCGACTTTGCCATCGAGCCCCTCTGCATCTGCTCCGACCTGAGTTGCCTGCACTAGCAGTTGCTTCAGTTTATTGATACGCTTTTCATCTGCACCTGTTTCCCGAGCCATTTGGAACAGCTGTATGCGGTGGTCATAGGCGAGGCCAAATATCTCGTTCCACTCGGCTTTGCGGCGTGTCGTCACACGGTGTAGGTAGTTCAGTTCGGTGTCTTGATCAGGACGAGGAATCTCATCTGAATGAGCGATGTAGTAGTCTAGCTCCTCGGCGGAAGGAATCGCAGGCGCACAACCGTGACGGGAGACTACCAGAGCACCACAGGCGTTAGCGTATTGGCAGCAGGTTTGATAATCCTTGCCCTGCAGCCAACCGCGCAGAAAGCCACTCATAAAGGCATCTCCGGCACCCAAAACGTTTAAAACATCCACTCTAACGCCCGTGTAAACATCAAAGGCATCAGTGGAATCTGGGATGGCGCCATCAAGCACGGTGCAGCCTAAAGCACCGAGCTTGAGTACGATGGTGGCATCACTCAGAGCACGAATTTTTTTCAGCGCGGCAAGGGTGTCAGTCGTGCCTCCGGCGATGTGGATCTCCTCCTCAGTGCCCACAATGAGGTCAAGGTGGGGTAGCACTGTTTGCAGATGTGCACTCACCTTCTCATCAGAGACAAAGCGATTCTCGCCTTCACCGATACCGGTCAAACCCCAAAGAACCGGCCGATAGTCAATATCGAGAACAACCTTAGTATCGGCAGCTTCTGCAGCCTCTATGGCCGCCATGCAGGCATCGTAAGTCGTTGGTGTCGAGAGGTGCGTACCGGTCATCAGAATGCTGCGGCTTGTGGCAATAAAGCTTGGATCGATATCCTCTTTGCATAGTGCCATATCGGCACAGTCACGCCGGTAAAAGATGAGCGGGAAGGTGTCCTGGTCTTTGATGCCAAGAATGACTAGCGCAGTCAGTCGCTCCTCATCAGTTATCAGATGACTGGTATCAACACCAACAGATTGGAACTCTTCACGAACGAAGCGACCCATATGCTCGTCACCAACTCGCGTGAGCATTGCCGAGCGCAAACCGAGGCGAGCGGTACCGTAGGCGATGTTACCTGATGAGCCTCCGAGGTATTTGGAGAAGCTGCCCATATCTTCAAGGCGGCAACCAATTTGATCTCCGTATAGGTCAACCGCGGCGCGGCCGATGCTTATGATGTCAAGCTGACGTTCGCCAACGCTTGATTTTAGGTCGCTCATTCGAGGTACTCCCGTTATCTGCTTGCTACAGATTGCTCAACGATCTGAGAAGGCCGGCTCTGCGGGCCTGCCTAGTTAAAGGCTCAGAATAAGAATTTGTGTTGCCAGAGTCAATAATTTGGAAAAAATATTTCAAAAATAAATAACTGAATTAAAACAATAAATTATGTAGTTTTAACGGTTTGTTGTAGATGGATTAAATTGAATCAATTGATTCAAATGGAATGAAAATTCTAAAAATACTTTCGTTCTGTCTCGATGCGCTTTAACATCGAGTTATTGCAAAGAGTAGGGTTCGCTCTAGGTGAGTCCCGAGTTATCAATTCAGAGGTGAGGCATGTCTAAGTTGCTATCGCGCGCAAGCGCTCCTGACGCTGATGGACGTATTCAGCACATCACACCCGAAACGGCTGGATGGGAATATGTGGGTTTTGATGTTTACCAACTCAAAGCCGGGCAGAGTTTGAAACAGAACACCGAGGGTAACGAGGTCTGTGTAGTGCTGGTCACGGGTAAGGCGGATGTTAGCACCGATAGTGAGAGTTGGAGCGATCTTGGAGAGCGGATGAGCGTTTTCGAACGTAAAGCGCCCTACGCTGTTTATGTTCCGCCAGCCGATCACTACGAGGTGATTGCGACAACCGACTGTGAAATTGCCCTCTGCAAAGCACCCGCCAAGGGTGAATATCCTGCCCGTCTGATAACGCCGCAACAGGCGAGCTTTGAAACCCGAGGTGTGGGAACAAACACGCGCCATGTCTGTAATGTACTCTTTGCCAATATGGCAGCGGAGAAACTCCTTGTGTGCGAGGTAATCACACCCGATGGGCATTGGTCGAGCTATCCGCCTCACAAGCACGATCGTGATATCGCACCTGCAGAGACCAAGCTAGAGGAGACCTACTACCATAAGATGGATCCCGAGCAAGGCTTCGTATTTCAGCGCGTTTATACCGATGATCGCTCTTTGGATGAGACAATGGCGATCGAGATGAACGGCGTCGTGATGGTTCCCGAGGGCTATCACCCGGTAGGTGCACCGCACGGTTATACCTCCTATTACCTAAATGTTATGGCGGGGCCGTCGCGGGAGTGGATCTTCCATAATGACCCTGACCATGAGTGGATTATTGAGGCTGATAAACAACGTGCGGCTGCACAGTAGCTTGATATTGGTTGCACAAAAACGGGAGCTCAGGCTCCCGTTTTTTTAGCCAATATCACTTTTTCTAAGTGTCACTTCTTGGGATTTTGACCGTCCTCTGGAAAAGTACGAATCAGACGGTTGTAGCAGTAGAGTGCTAAGGCTGCGGTCAGCGTGCCCCAGAATGGACTGCCGACAACGAACCATTCGTAGCCCGTCCAAGCCGCTAGAAAGAGGGTGATGCCGTAGCGACGGCTAGCGGGTCGGAAAAATTCTAGGTCCTGATCGCGAATCATGAGCACTCCTCCTCGGAATTAGATCTGTTATTTGTTTGAGTCTCGTTAGGCCTTGCCTGAACGCTGGTCACGAAATTCTGGCAGATAACGCATGCTGTGCGCCAGTTTTTGCGATTAAGTTTGTTTTAGAAGAAAAATTCCAAATACAATAATCGCTGGTTACTATGATGCAAATCGGGATTAAAGGACACAGAAATGCAAACGGGATTGCCACAAACACTCAATGAATTGAAGCAGGTGATCGCCGAGAAGCACACGAATCTTAGCAAGCGGTTACGCCAAGTGGCGCAGTATTTGATAGACCATCCGAGTGAAATAGCCTTCGGTACGGTGGCGGTAATCTCCAAGGATGCTGGAGTGCACCCATCCACACTGGTGAGGTTTGCAAACGCCTTTGGTTTTTCTGGTTTTACTGAGATGCAGCGGCTGTTTCAGCAGAATCTTTTGCATGAGTCGCCCAGTTACTCTGACCGCATACGGTTAGCGCGGGAGTCATCTGGCGATGACTCCATGGATCCAATGAATTTGCTGAGTCAGTTTGCCTCGGCTAATTCAGCTGTTTTAGATCAGCTGGTCTCTGATATCGATATTCAAGCGCTTCGTACTGCCGAGCAGACCTTAGCTGAGGCGGATACCGTTTATATTGTTGGGGTTCGCCGCGCCTTTGTGGTGGCGAGTTACTTCGCCTATGCGCTGCGTAATGCGCAACGTCGTGCCTTTTTAGTGGATGGTGTCGGCGGACTTATCAAAGAGCAGGGCACGAGTGTGCGCCCCGGTGATGCTCTGCTTGCGGTCAGTTTCCACCCCTATGCAGCGGAGACCAAGGATATTGTGCAAAACGCTGCCAGTAAGGGTGTTCCAGTGGTGCTGATCACCGATAGCCAATTGAGTCCTTTGGCGCCTCTAGCCAGTAGTATGTTGATCGTTAAAGAGGCGGATGTGCATGGTATTCGCTCACTCTCCGCTTCGCTCTGTATCGCACAGGCGCTGTCGATCAGTCTAGCGAACCGCTCTGATACTGAGGGCTAGAGCTCGTTCATATTGTCGAGGCACCACTGGGCTCTCTCCAGTACCGCTCTCTGAGCATCGGCCTCGCGTTTGTCCCAGTTTTTGTAAAGCATGCCGAGTCTGGGATTAGTCGCAAGCCGCTCACGGTGACGCAGCATAAAGTTCCAGTAGAGGCTGTTAAACGGACAGGCACGATCGCCCGTTTGCTCACTCACCTTATATTGGCACCCCTTACAGTAATCGCTCATACGGTTGATATATGAGCCGCTGGCTGCGTATGGTTTGCTGGCGACGATGCCACCATCGGCAAACAGCACCATGCCACGAGTGTTGGGTTGTTCTACCCACTCAATAGCATCGATGTAGATCCCCAGATACCAAGCATCCACCTGGTCCGGATCCAACTGGGCGATCAGTGCGAAATTTCCGGTCACCATCAAGCGTTGAATATGATGGGCGTAGCTGAACTCGAGAGATTGATCGATCGCTTGTTGCATACAGCGCATGCGTGTTTTTCCATCCCAGAAAAAGTTGGGAAGTGGATTCTTAGCTTCCAGCGCATTCATTGAGCCGTACTCAGGCTGATTGACCCAGTAAATGGCGCGAATAAACTCTCGCCAACCGAGAATCTGCCTTACGAATCCCTCGATCTGCGCCAGGTCAATATCATCTGGACGTGCCTGCCACTCCGCAATAGCCCGCTCAATAACCTGTTTTGGGGAGATCATCTTAGCGTTGAGTGCAAAGGAGATGCGGGAGTGGTACAGGCTCCATTTGTGCTCTGAGTGAGCGGTCATCGCATCTTGAAACTTGCCGAACAGCGGCAGTTGAAACTTGCAAAAGAACTCGAGCAACTCGAGCGCCTGAGTGCGGGTCACAGGCCAGAGTAGTTGACTATCCGCCTTGCCAAAATAGGATACCTTATGTCGATCGAGTCGCTCGAGGATTTGGGTAACATCGTTTGAGAATACGAGTGGTTGCGGTATCTGGTCGAGGTCGCTTGGTTTTATCTTCTGGCGGTTTTCACTATCAAAATTCCAGCGTTCGCCTATCGGCTCGCCGTCTTTCATCAGGTAACCGAAGCGCTTTCTCATGCGCCGATAAAACGCCTCCATACGGCTGGCGCGTTGCGGTTTGAACTCTTTAAAAATCGCTTCGAATGGCAACAAGAAGTGCTCGGTATCTACCTCACGTAGGGCAATGCCGGGATCAAAGTCGCGTAGTTGCTGAAGCAAGCGCCACTCGTCTGGTCGCTGATATTCAAATTGTTCAATACCATGCTCGCTAATCTGAGCTTTGATCAGGTCTGTTAGGTCGGTGTAAGCGGATGTCGCATCAAGTGTCAGGTGGATTACCCGGTGTCCAGCTTGTTCTAACGCCTGAGCAAACTGCTGCATGGCTGCAAAAAAAGCGCAAAGCTTTTGTACATGATGGCGCACGTAGCTAGCTTCCTGAGGCAGCTCGGCAATCAGATAGAGGGTGTCTGGTTCTATCTGCCGAAACCAGCTGTGTCGCGCATTTAACTGGTCACCTAAAACTAACCTCAGACGTTTCATGTATCTGATCGTCCCTTAGACGCTCGACGGCAACGTTCGGAGCAGTATTTCACCTGTTCCCAGTCACGTTCCCACTTTTTGCGCCAACTAAACGGTCGCTGGCAGTGAATGCAGGTCTTCTCTGGCAGGTTGATTTTCTTGTGCATTAGGGTGCTGGCCAGTCATAGTAGTCGCTGTTGGGAAGAGGGTGGCAGTTCTCTTCTCCCTGCCAAGTTTTGATGAAAACACCTTGAGGGTCGTAGATTCGAGTCTGTTTATCGAGATCAAATTTGCGATGTCCGCGCGGGTCGGCACCCACGCCCGCCAGGTACTGCCAGTTACCCCAATTACTAGCCACATCGTAATCGATGAGCTGTTGTTCGAAGTAGGCGGCACCGTAGCGCCAGTCCAGGCCAAGTTCGTGGACAAAGGCACTCGCTACCAACTGGCGGGCTCGATTAGACATATAACCGGTCTGGTTCAGTTGGCGCATTGCCGCATTCACGATTGCAAAGGGGGTCGTGCCCTCGCACCAAGCTTTGAACCGCTCGGGATAGAAGCTCGTTAACGGTGAGCGGTTAAACGGACCTTGGAATTTGTATAATTTTGAGTCGTAACGATGTGCATACCACTGGAAATACTCCCGCCAAAGCAGCTCAAATTTGAGCCAGTAGGTGGACTCATTGGCCACAACCTCTGCCTCATAGCGATCGATTCGCTGCCACAAACGGCGCGGCGATAGACTACCGTTCGCCAGCCAAGCGCTGAATTTACTGGAGTAGTCCCAGCCGTCGAGCCCATTACGCGTCTCCTTATAAGTGGAGGGTAGATCTGTGCTGAAGTAGTAGTCCAACTGCGTATTTGCGCCGCTCTCGCCACCTATAAAACGTGTATGTTGGCTTGCGACTGGCAGCTCGATCACTTTGTTGGCTAGGTTTGAAACCGGCGGTGGTAGTGCGGTCGGAGTGGGAAGCGGCGCATCCGGCACCCGTTGAAGCTTCTCAATTTTACGTCTAAATGCGCTGAAACTGTCGGGTAGTTGAGCAACTTCAAAGGGGAGTTGTTCGCGCCTGAAGAGGGTTTGTGAATCGATCACTTCGCACACTAAGTGCGGAAAACGGCGATGCAACTGCTTGAGCGTGTGACGCTCGTAGTAACCCGGATGCTCAGCGGTAATTATGCGATTCACCTTAGCGCTTTGTACCAATTGCGTGAGTGTTTCGAGCGGTGTCTCATGCCAGACAATCAGTTTTTGCCCCAACGCCTTTAGCCGGTTGTCTAAATCACTGAGTGTTTGCTGAAGAAAAGCGCGACGATGTTGACCAAGCGATTGCAAAGAGTAACGGTTTGCACGAAACCAACTCGGCTCGGTCACAAAGAGGCAGATAAGCTGTTCGGAGTCGAGCGCCGCATACAGGGCCGGGTTGTCGTCAAGACGAAGATTGTGAGTAAACCAAACTAGGGTAGTGCCGCGCATTCAGGTGCTCCTTATCGTGCTTGGTCTACGCCCAGCGCAGCGCATTGGAGCAGTTAGGCTTCCCTTTTGTCGATGCTTAACAGATTGATTTTAGTGTCGTTAACGCTAAAGCGGATGTTTAGATCGTAGAGATATACCCCATATACGCGTTCAGGATCGTTTTGATAGGCTGGCCGCGGATCGCAGCGTAACAGTTCGCTAATCTGTTGCTCGAGATCGCATGGGTAGGCTCCTTGTAAAGATGTTATCTGCTGCTCGGCTTGATTTGAGATTACCAGCTTCTGTGTCAGCAGAGTCGCAGAGCTGGCCAGTGGATACCTAGCCTGCGGAAGGCTGTCGGCATAGGGTAGATAGGGTTTGATATCAATTATGGGTGTTCCGTCGAGGAGGTCGGCGCCGCTTACGGTCAAGACCAACTGCTTATCGCGCATCTCAATTGTGATCAGCTCAACCACCGACATGCCGATATGATTGGGTCGAAAGGGTGAGCGTGATGCAAACACCCCAAGCTTTTGGTTGCCCCCTAAGCGCGGTGGTCTGACTCGGGGTTTCCAGCCTTGCTCAACGGCTTGTGAAAACACAAATAGCAACCAGATATGACTGCAATCCTGCAGTCCCTCGATGGCCTCCGGACTTGAATACTCCTTCCCTAAAATTATTTGGGCGGTGATCGAGGGAGCTAGGCCGGGCTGACGTGGAATACCGAACTTTTGCGTGAACGGGCTTGAAACAGTAGCGATGGTGTGGATCTGCATCGAATCCATCCGACAAAACTCCTAAACGATATGGTGCTCTACTATAGAGCTAGCCTGGTTGAGTTTCATCCGTCAGTTGCGAGCGATGCTGTACAGGAAGCGTTGACGACCAGTGGCTTGAAACATCCTCGGCCTGACCCGCCAAGCGGCGCAGGTTCGACAGGTAATCCAGTAATTGCGCGCACTCTTCAGTTGAGATTGCACCTTGCACCCCGGTGTCTAGGACTTCTCGTTTGATATTTTGGTAGTCGCTATTTAGCTGGCGCATATGCTGATGAGCCTCAACGCCTTGAACATCGGTGCGACTATTCACCTCGCAGGCATCCAGTAGACCAACACATGTCTGTTTGAACTGATCTATCGAGCGACTCAAAGTTATATGGTTTAGCCCATCCAGTAATGGCTGATAACGCTGCAGCTCAACGGCCAACCGAGCGATCTCACTCAGATAGCGGCCAACGCGAATAGAGACGGGTAGCGTTTCAGCAACCTCTGCAGTGATATCACGTCGCGCTAGCTCTTGGTTGAAACTGTAGATCTGTTGAATGAGAGCCTGTATCGAATCTTTTATCTCGATAAAGCGGGTCTGATCACCACCCTCACTGCTGAGTGCGGCGCGGGCCAGTTCACTGCACTCTAGGCTGACTCTAGCGAGCTCGCGGTTTATACCCTCTACCGCCAGTGATGGTGTGGTTAGCAGGGGGGAACTAATGAATTGAGGTCGTGAGTTAGCCTCTCGAGGGTCGATAAATTTTCGATTAAGCCAATGCTCAAGGTGGTGGCGTACAGGCCAGATCAGGATAACACCAACGAGATTAAACAGGGTGTGAAAAAGCGCTAGAGCGACGACCGGATCGAGATACTCAAGTAGGTGTTGATC
>Ga0102951_1000815_pt1 | contig 11501 bp, 9 predicted proteins | sample SalPonA_B_H2O_MG_FD_78507 | JGI IMG/M metagenome (GOLD analysis project Ga0102951, IMG submission 78507) | Water microbial communities from South San Francisco under conditions of wetland restoration - Salt Pond MetaG R2A_B_H2O_MG | ecosystem: Environmental > Aquatic > Non-marine Saline and...
AAATGTAGGCAGGGATACACCAATCAGCGAGAGTGTCATGATGCTGTGGGCGAGCCAACCGTCCCTTTTGATTGCCGTATAAATGCCCAAAACAAAGCCAAGCCCGATGGCGAGTACACCAGAAAAAAGGGCCAACTCTAGCGTTGCCGGCAGACGATCAAAAATGACCTCCGCGACAGGCAATCCGACCCTGTACGATACGCCGAAATCACCCTCTATCGCTCGCCCCACAAAGCGCGCGAACTGCACCACTATGGGATCATTCAGGCCAAGCCGCTCTTCCAGAGCCGCCCGGTCCGCAACCGTTGCCTCCTGACCCATCATGTTTTCAACGGGATCACCCATAAACTGAAACATAGAGAATGAGACGAAGCCAACCGCTAGTAACACCAGTAGCGCTTGAGCAACACGCTGCAAAACAAAAGCTAGCATCGGGGTTCCTTTAACTCACGAGTGGTATCAAAACGGGCCTACCTGCCCAATTGCACAGGTAGACCCGAACACCAACCTAGTTGTTACTTGTAGGTTAGGAACTTGAAGTGGGGTTGATCCTCAGGCTGAACTGGGAAATCGATGTTGCCCTTCATCCCCCAGTTGAGTACCTGGTTGTGGATGGGAAGGTAGAGCACCTCCTGCTGCACCCGCGCCCAGATCTCAGCGATGGTCTGATTTCGTTTAACCAGATCCGTCTCAGACGCTAGGCTGACAATCTGTGCGTCAACATCCGGATCGGAGAACCCGGTATTGTTCCACGAGCCCAGTTTGTCTGTTGTCGAGTGCACCAAAAAGTTGAAGATGTACTCCGAATCAAAGGTTGGTACACCCCAACCCAGCATGTAGAAATCAGTGGTTTTATTCTGGATCAGCGGAAAGTGCTGAGCCTTGGGTTTAGCATCCAGATTCACTTTAACGCCGATCTGCCCCAGCATACCCACCGCTGCCTGACAGATCGCTTCGTCATTGATGTAGCGATCGTTAGGGCAGTTAAGTGTCAATCCGAAGCCGTCTGCGTAACCCGCCGCCGCCATCAACTCTTTAGCCTTATTGACGTCTGTAGCAGGGTAAGCGTCCAACGCTTCGGTCCAGCCGTTTACGAACGGAGGCATGATGACACCTGTGGGAGCAGACTGGTCGCGCATAACAACGCGTTTAATCGCATCGCGATTGATTGCCATGTTCATCGCCTGACGCACGCGCACATCGCTTAGAGGGTTCTTACCCTCGACCGTATCAGACGCAAGGTCGTCTGCAGCGACGTTCATGCCGAAGAAAATCGTTCGGTTCTGAGCGCCCGTGACGACCTGAAGATTTGCCGCACCACCCACTCTTGCGAGGTCTTGAACGGGTACATCCTGAATCATATCCACCTCACCGGAGAGCAGCGCCGATACACGTGTGGCAGCTTCCTGAATAGGCGTGTAGATGATTTCGCTCACCTCTAATGGGAAGAGGTCTTTACCCCAGTAGTTATCGTTCTGTTTCAGAACCGTACGTTGGTCCTGAGTACGACTCACCAAGGTATAGGCGCCCGTACCATTCACAGCACGAACACAGGCGTTATCACCGCCGTTCGCGATGTCCTGTGGTGCTTCGCAGTTATTCGCTTTGGTCCACCCTTCATCCATAATGAAAAGGTTGGTTAGGTTATTCGGCATCAACGGATTGGGACCCGTGGTTTCGATGTGAACCGTCAGATCGTCGACTTTGCGCACATCCGCAACGGAAGCCAACAGCTCTTTCATCGCCGAGGTTGGCATCATGGCGCGCTTCAATGAGAACACGACATCATCCGCTGTGAACGATTCACCGCCATGAAACTTGACGCCCGCGCGTAATTTAAATTCCCAGATATTCGGATTCGATGTAGGTGCCCACTCTGTAGCGAGGGCAGGAATAATTTGCCCTGACATGTCGCGTTGCAGCAATGGCTCATACATCTGATGCGCCAACGTGTGAGTTGGACCCTCGTTTTGAGCGTGAGGGTCAAGGGTCAGTGAATCACCTGAGCGCGCCCAGCGAAGGGTCTCGGCATGCGCGGTATAGGCGACTGAGGAGAGCGCAATTGCGCTTGCAACAGCCGAACACAGAAGGGCTTTTCTCATTTTTTTGCTCCTGGTTTCGCAATGAAAACAAAGGGATTCTGACGAGCGCAACTGGCGAGTTGGCCAATTCCCGCACCATCGAAACACCAGAAAGATCTACGTTTGAATCGTACAAACAGAGCCCGGCGAAGCCGATAATTTTCAACCGCCGGGGTCTGTTCGACAATTATTATAGCGCTCTTTTCGTTAACACCCTTGAAACTGCATCCAGCCAGCCCGCATAGCGCTCATCGGCATCCGCGGTACTCATCTGCGGTTCGAAATGACGTTCCAGCGCCCAGGTCTTCGAAAACTCTTGCTGAGAAGGATAGAGGCCAGCTTTGTACCCTGCCAGCCAAGCTGCCCCCACAGCGGTTGTCTCAATCACCTGTGGGCGATCGACCGGCGCCTGCAGTATGTCGGCCAGGGACTGCGCCATCCAGTCATTAGCGACCATACCACCGTCAATGCGCAGGACAGCTTCGGCCGACTCACCGCTGCTTGCCTCCCAGTCGGAGCGCATCGCTTCGTAGAGATCACGTGTCTGGTAGCCGACTGAACGCAGTGCCGCACGCGCCAGATCAGCAAAACCGGTATCGCGCGTCAGGCCAAAGATCGCACCGCGACACTCGGAATCCCAGTAAGGTGCGCCCAGACCGGTGAATGCCGGTACCAAGTAGACGCGGTTCTCGGGTTTAGCGCCAGACGCGAGCGCTTCAGTCTCACTGGCATGACGGATAATCTGTAGACCATCACGCAGCCACTGCACCACTGCGCCCGCAATGAATATAGATCCTTCCAATGCATAGGTCGGCTTACCATCCAGCTGATAAGCGATTGTCGACAGCAGTCGATTTTTAGAGTGAACGCACTTATCACCGGTATTGAGCAGCGCAAAACAGCCGGTACCATAGGTTGACTTAAACATCCCGGGCTCAAAACAAGCTTGTCCAATCGTCGCGGCTTGCTGATCACCTGCTACACCATAAATGGGCAAAGCATGGCCACCAAAAAGCTCCTTGCGAGCGACACCGAACTCGGCAGCGCAATCTTTCACCTCAGGCAGCATACTCGCGGGAACCCCAAGAATGTCCAACAACTGCTGGTCCCAATGACCGTCGCGGATGTTATACATCAGAGTGCGCGAGGCATTGGTCGCATCGGTAACAAAGGATTGACCGCCAGTGAGTTTCCAGATGAGGTAGGTGTCTACGGTACCGAACAGGAGTTCTCCTCGTTCAGCACGCTCGCGAGCACCCTCAACGTTGCTGAGTATCCAGCTCACTTTGGTACCGGAAAAGTATGGATCGAGCAGCAACCCTGTGCGCTCAGTGAACAGCGCCTCATGTCCCTGTTGCTTTAACCCCTCACAGAACTCAGCAGTGCGGCGATCCTGCCAGACAATCGCGTTGTAGACCGGTTCACCGCTGACCCTGTCCCACACTAGCGTCGTTTCACGCTGGTTAGTAATACCTATTGCAGCGATCTCTGACGGGTTAATTCCAGCTTTTTCAATAGCCGCACTACAGACACCAACGGTTGAGGACCAAATCTCATCTGGATTGTGCTCTACCCAACCCGAGTTCGGAAAGATTTGTTCAAACTCTTGTTGACCGGTCGAGACCGGTCGCAGGTTAGCATCAAACACAATAGCGCGAGATGAGGTGGTACCCTGATCTATAGCGAGGACGTACTTTGCCATCAGACTTTCCTAAAAACGAATATCGCCCAAAAGATACAAAGTGCTAGCCCTCCCCACAAGGGGGTACTCATGAAACCGAGCCAAGCCAGCATAATAAATACCGACCCAAGTATCGAAATAAACAGACGATCCCCGCGTGTCGTTGTTATCCCAAACACACCAGTACGCTCAGCACCGCCGGGATACTTTGCCTCCAAAAACGCGAGAACACCGATACATGAGAAAATAAAGATAAAGACCACAGCAGTTGGCCAGGTCCACGCCATCCAACTCAGCATTAGACCCTCCCCATCGCGAAGCCCTTCGCGATATTGTTACGTACGAAGTAGATCACGATTGCTCCAGGAATAATTGTCAATACACCTGCTGCCGCTAGCAGGCCCAGCTCATAGCCAGCGCTTGAGGCTGTCTTCGTCATTGTTGCAGCAATGGGTTTTGCATCAACGGCGGTCAGCGTTTTTGCCAACAGAAGCTCGACCCACGAGAACATGAAGCAGAAGAAAGCAGCCACACCGATACCCGCTTTGATATTCGGCATAAATATCTGCACGAAAAATCGCTTGAACGAGTAACCATCGACGTAGGCGGTCTCATCCAACTCTTTCGGTACGCTCGACATAAACCCTTCAAGAATCCAAACGGCAAGCGGAATATTGAATAGGCAGTGGGCCAAAGCAACCGCAATGTGAGTGTCAAATAGACCAACTGCAGAGTAGAGTTGGAAAAATGGCAGCGCAAACACTGCCGGTGGCGCCATACGGTTGGTTAGCAACCAGAAAAACAGATGCTTATCCCCCATAAACCGGTAACGGCTAAAAGCATAAGCGGCTGGCAACGCCACCATCAGCGAGATGACCGTATTTATCGCCACATAAAGCGTCGAGTTGATATATCCCCAGTACCAGGTGGGGTCGGTGAAGATGACAGCATAATTCTCTAACGTCCAGACCTGTGGAAAGAAAGAGAAGCCGCTGAGAATCTCATTAGTCGTTTTAAAACTCATTGATATCAACCAATAGATCGGCAGCATCAAAAACAGGATATACAGTAGTGGCGCTATACTTCGAAGTCTCATTGTTCGCCCTCCTATTCCTTAGATTCTTTTGTCATTATTGTGTAGAAGATCCAGCTAACCAGTAGCGTGATCGCAAAATAGATCAGAGACATCGCCGCAGCAGGCCCGAGGTCAAACTGCCCCAGCGCTACTTTTACCAGGTCGATCGACAATAAGGTCGTTGAGTTACCTGGACCGCCACCGGTCAAAACAAAGGGTTCGGTGTAGATCATAAAGCTGTCCATAAATCTCAACAGAACGGCAATAGTCAGCACCTGTTTCATCTTCGGCAGTTGTATGAAACGGAAGACGGACCATTTGGACGCTCCATCTATCTCGGCAGCCTGATAGTACGCATCGGGAATCGAGACCAGCCCAGCATATGCGAGCAATACCACCAAGGAGGTCCAGTGCCAAACATCCATCACCACGATCGTCACCCAGGCGGCCAGGGGGCTTTGAGTCATATCGTATTCGATGCCCAGCCAGTTGTTCAGGCCATACCCCATCAAACCGATATCTGGCAGCGTAAAGATATTCCACATAGCACCAACAACGTTCCAAGGTATAAGAAGGGGTAACGCCATCAGTATTAGACATACAGGAACCCAAATACCTTTGCGGGGCATCGCCAATGCAATAGCGACTCCTAGAGGGATCTCAATGGCCAAAATGATGCCGGTGAATAGGAACTGACGACCTAAAGCGGCATGAAAACGCTCTGAGTGAAGAATTTGTTCGAACCAGTCAACACCCTGCCAAAAGAAGACGTTATTACCGAAGGTCTCCTGCACCGAGTAGTTAACAACTGTCATCAACGGAATGAGTGCGTTAAACGCCACCAGCAATATGACTGGTAGGACGAGAAACCAAGCTCTTGGATTTTCTGTTTTCATTTTTAGACTTCCTCAAACTCATGCTGCAGATCAACTAGCCAGCCATCGGCGTAGAGTCTGGTGTTAGCAGGCTCGAATTGTAGATGCACTCTATCCGAGCTTACCTGCTGATTTTCGCCCAGCACCACATGAACTTTTATGTCGCCCACTAGCGTCTCCAATACTTTGTGTCGACCAACATCCATAAGGTTACGAACGGTCGCTTCGACACCTGTATCACTAATGCGGACGTACTCAGGACGAACCCCGATTTCCAACTTACCCTCAGGCAAGCTCTCGAGCGAACTGGAGACCTCGACCGCCTGGCCCGCAACCCAAACCTGTCCATCTTTTACCTGAGCGGGCAGTACGTTCATGCCGGGTGAACCAATAAAATGTCCAACAAACGTGTGCTCGGGACAGTCGAACAGCGCCTGAGGGGTGCCCACCTGCAGCACCTGACCGAAATTCATCACGACTACCTGATCGGCAAAAGTTAGCGCTTCAGTCTGGTCATGGGTGACATAAATCATCGTTGTCTTCACCTGCTGGTGAAGTTCTTTAAGTTTGGAGCGCAGTTTCCATTTGAGGTGAGGATCAATAACGGTCAAGGGTTCATCGAACATAATGACGTTTACATCCTCGCGAACGAGACCACGGCCGAGTGAAATCTTCTGCTTGTTATCAGGCGACAGACCGGCAGCCTTCTTGCTGAGCATATCCTCTATCTCAAGCATCGCAGCGATCTCTCGCACCTTTGCATCAATCTTCGCTTCGTTGACACCGCGGTTACGCAATGGAAACGCGAGGTTGTCATACACAGTCATCGTGTCGTAGATGACCGGGAACTGGAAGACCTGAGCAATGTTGCGATCTTTTGGCGAGAGCCTAGTCACATCCTGCCCATCGAACTGTAGTTTTCCATGAGAAGGTATCAGCAACCCTGATATGATGTTCAGAAGCGTTGTTTTACCGCAACCGGATGGCCCCAGCAGGGCGTAGGCCCCACCATCCTCCCAATCAAAATGAACACGTTTTAGCGCAAAGTCGTCATCACTTTTTGGATTGGGGAAATAAGAGTGACGAATGTTATCCAGTTTTATCTTAGCCATACTGCCTCCTATACCACCCTGCGGCCATCAGCACCGAAGAAGAAGCAGCGCGTGTCATCAAGGTAAAAATCATGCTGTTCACCCACTTTGTAGGGGTGCAACCCATCCGACTGCGAAACCCAGATATCCTTACCCAGATTAAAATGAGCAACACTCTCTGATCCAGAGAGTTCGGTAACACGAACCTCTCCGTGCAGCGGAATCTGCGCAGACTCATCAGCTGCGGGGCGAACAAAATGCGGTCGTACAGCTAGGGTGTAGGCTCCGTCTGGCAAATCTGCAGCCACGCCTCTTGCACTCCAGTTGAACTGTTTAGACAGGTTAACTTTGCCGTCGCGCTTTTCAATTTGAGCAACATTCAGGGGCGGATCAGAAAACACCTGCGCGGCATTTACATTTGCAGGTTGACGATAAACTTCAGAGGTTACGCCGAACTGGGATACATGCCCCTCATACATTGCTGCAGTGTAGCCACCAAGCATTAGCGCTTCAGCTGGCTCGGACGTTGCGTACACAACAACAGCACCGCGGTTCGAGAAAATCACAGGCAATTCGGATCGAAGCTCTTCGCGCAGTTTGTAGTCAAGATTCGCAAGAGGTTCGTCAAGAAAGACCGCAGATGAGTCCTTGATAATGGCGCGAGCAAGCGCACAGCGTTGCTGCTGCCCCCCGGACAATTCATGAGGGCGTCGGTCAAGCATTGGACCAAGACGCAAAAGATCTGCGGTCTCGTCCAGACGACGTTTTATCTCCTCTGGACGCACTTTAGCGAGTCGAAGAGGTGACGTTATATTGTCACGCACACTCAAGTGTGGATAGTTAATGAAGAATTGATGCACGAAACTAATATTTCGTTCTTGGGGAGGTGCTTTGGTCATATCGACACCTCCATATAAAACCTGACCTGAGGTCGGCATATCCAGACCTGCCATCAGTTTCATCAGAGTGGTTTTACCTGCGTTGGTCGCCCCAAGGAGTACGTTAAACGCGCCGGGCTCAAACACCAGGCTAGTCTCGTGTATGTGTATGTCCGCGCCAACGCGCTTCGATACATCTCGAAGTTCGAGTTTCATGACAACAGTCTCAAACAGATTAGAAATCTGGAGTCGCCCGGACGGGCGACTCCGAGGGACCGATTAGTTATTCCAGCTCTTCACGAGCTCATCATAATTAACGGTCATACCCTGAGGCTTCTCATTTGCGAGCTTAGCCTTAGGACCATCAGGACGGCCAAGCCAGTAGGAAGCGTCTCTCTCTTCATTCAGACGAGGGCCACAACCGCCGTAAACGTTCGCACCTTTGTCTGCACGCTCCATACGCGCCATAGTGATGTCCATCTCTTCAGCAAGACGATCCATCGCTTCCTGTGGAGTGAACGCACCTGAGTTTACGTCACCGATCTGCTGCCACCAGATCTGCGCGAGTTTTGGATAGTCCGGAACGTTAACGCCGGTTGGGGACCACATATTGCGATCGGGAGACCGGTAAAACTCAACCAAACCACCCAGCTTTGAAGCACGCTCAGTGAACGATTCGTGATTAACGGAAGAGTCACGAATAAAAGTCAGCCCCACGTGAGACTTCTTAACATCTACTGTTTTTGAGGTGACAAATTGTGCGTACAACCAAGCGGCTTTGGCGCGTTCTTCAGGTGTTGATTTCAGTATTGTCCATGAGCCGACGTCCTGATAACCAACTTTCTGTCCCTCTTCCCAGTAAGGGCCGTGCGGGCTCGGTGCCATGCGCCATAGCGGTGTACCCTCGGCATCAACCGTGTTATTGCCCTCAGCCTGAGATTTAACCATGTCAGCGGTAAATGCTGTGTACCAGAAGATCTGCTGAGCTACATTACCCTGGCTCAGAGCCGGTAATGACTGGTAGAAGTCGTAAGATGCTGCACCGGGAGGCGCATAGTTTCGGAGCCACTCATCCCACTTGCGAATTGCATAAACAGCTGCCGGCCCGTTAGTCGCACCACCACGAGTCACACTCGCACCCGCTGGGTTACAACTACCCTCTTCCATACGGATACCCCACTCATCAATAGGAGTACCGTTTGGAAGGCCCTTGGAACCTGCACCGGCCATTGATAGCCACGCATCTGTCATACGCCAACCGAGGTCAGGCGCACGCTTACCGTAGTCCATATGACCATAGATGGGAGTGCCGTCAATCTCTTTGACGACATTCGAGAAGAACTCTGCGATATCCTCATAGGCCGACCAGTTAACTGGAACGCCGAGGTCATAACCGTATTTAGCTTTGAACTGAGCCTGCAGGTCTTCGCGGTCGAACCAGTCTTTACGGAACCAGTAGAGGTTAGCGAACTGCTGTGAGGGCAACTGATAGACTTTGCCGTCAGGACCCGTAGTAAACTGAAGTCCCATGAAATCATTCAGATCGAGAGTAGGACTAGTGACATCCTTTCCCGCGCCATCCATAAAGTCAGTCAGGCTATACGCCAGTTGCAAACGTGAGTGAGTACCGATCAAGTCAGAATCGTTAACATACGCATCGTAAAGGTTACGCTTTGTCTGCATTTGAGTCTGAACAGCCTGAACGACCTCACCCTCACCCAGAAGCTGATGATTGACTTTGATACCCGTAATCTCTTCGAAAGCCTTGGCTAGCACAGTTGATTCGTAGGTATGTGTTGGAATGGTCTCTGAGAGGACATTGATCTCCATACCTGCGAAAGGTTTGGCTGCATCAATAAACCACTGCATCTCTTCGACTTGTTGCTCTTGCGAGAGCGATGACGGTTGAAACTCGGACTCAATCCACTTTTTCGCCGCAGCGATATCAGCCTGGACCTGCCCTGTTAGCGTCATAGACGCCAGCGCTACTGCTACAGCAAGTTGCTTACGCATAGCCTCATCTCCTTGTTAATTATTCTTTTGACTGTCGAGACGGAGGTGACGACAGCTCCGAAGAATTTGCCAAAGGAAAAATCGAAAGTAAAGGAAAAATTAAATTTTCTTATATGTTCGTTTTGGTTATTTTTATACTCCCCTATAGACTTAGTGAATCAATAATAGATGATTTAATCGAATTTAACGGTTGATTCGAGTTGCAAAGCAAATCGCAATAGAGTGACCAGACTCAGACATGTTATGGTCGAGCAAGATCCACTATGAGAATGATAAGAAGTGAGCATTCGATGAAACAGCAACGCCGCAAAGAGAAGATTCTTGAGATACTGGAAGAGACTGGTTTCGTCAGCATCGACGAGCTCGTGGAGTTGTTTGATGTTACTCCCCAAACCGTCCGACGAGATCTGAACCAACTCGCTGATTCGGGACACCTGATTCGTCACCACGGAGGCGCAGGAGTAGAGTCCAGCACTCAGAACACTGCCTACAATACTCGCCAGACACTTGGTGCTGAGGCTAAAACGGCTATTGCAAAAATGGTTGTTCGCGATATACCAGACGGCTCATCCCTTTTTATCAACATTGGCACCACGACCGAGGCAATTGCGAAGGAATTGCTCACTAAAAAGAGCTTGCGAATTGTTACTAACAACCTCCATGTCGCCTCAATTCTCTCTCAAAAAGATGACTTTCAGATCATCATCGCCGGCGGAGAGGTGCGGCACAGCGATGGAGGTATTATCGGTGAAGCGACAGTCGATCTGGTCAAACAGTTCCAGATGGACTTCGCTATTATAGGAATAAGCGGCATCCAAGAGGATGGCACTCTTCTGGATTTCGATTATCGCGAGGTCAAAGTTGCTCAAGCTATCATCAGTAATTCAAGAAGAGTCATGCTATGCACAGACTCAAGTAAATTTGGACGCAGCGCCATGGTAAGACTTGGCACACTGGAACAAATTGACGACCTATACACCGACGTTTGCCCGGGTGATACATATAACGAGCTTATGAAATCATTTGGAGTACAGCTGCACTGCCCGAACTAACATAAAGTGAACTGGAATCGAAAAAACTCGTACACTAAAGTCTGATTGAATCAACAAATTTTCGTTTATTTTTCTTTTGTATTCGTTTATGTTCTTAAACCAAACATAAGAAAACAGCGCTGAGCCTTTCGGCGGATCAAGTACGAGTGAGTTTTATGCTTCAAAACGAACAGCCTTTTGATGTTTTAGTGGTTGGAGGCGGCGTCAATGGCGCCGGCATTACAATGGATGCCGCCGGACGTGGACTCAGAGTCGCGATGGCCGAGATGTACGATCTAGGTGCAGCCACCTCCTCAAACTCCAGTAAACTGATACACGGCGGACTGCGCTATCTGGAACATTACGAATTCAGACTCGTAAAAGAGGCGCTGGCCGAGCGAGAGTCGCTGCTGCGTAACTCTCCTCATATTATGTGGCCACTAAGATTCATCTTACCGCATCGCCCACACCTGCGACCCGCTTGGATGATCCGCATCGGCCTTTTCCTCTATGACCACCTTGCTAAGCGCGAGACTCTACGCGCATCGGAAGGCATACGTTTTGGTGACGATTCACCCTTAAAGCCGAACATTACCAAAGGCTTCAAGTACTCTGACGGCTGGGTAGACGATGCTCGCCTCGTGGTGTATTGCGCGCTGGAAGCACAGAGCCAGGGTGCTGAAATTTTGCCGCGGACTAAGGTTATTTCAGCCGAGCGAACAGACGAATATTGGGTGGTCCAACTTGAAGACATGCAGACGCACGAGATACGCACG
>Ga0102951_1000818_pt1 | contig 11469 bp, 10 predicted proteins | sample SalPonA_B_H2O_MG_FD_78507 | JGI IMG/M metagenome (GOLD analysis project Ga0102951, IMG submission 78507) | Water microbial communities from South San Francisco under conditions of wetland restoration - Salt Pond MetaG R2A_B_H2O_MG | ecosystem: Environmental > Aquatic > Non-marine Saline and...
CCGACATCAAAGCCTACTATGTTGCGTTGGGAGACCTCGTGCGCACCTACCTCGGAATACAGAGCGGTCTTCCATTGGCAGAGAAGACAACGGACGAGGCCTTGGCATTGGTTAAGAATAAATGGACGGCCGCACAACGCGAAGATTATGCTTTCATTATGGGTCGTGCAGATGTCGTGAAGTTTGCGAAAGGCACCCTCGATGTTGAGGCTCATTTAAGTTGTTTAGACAAGGCGGAGACAATGGTACATGCCTTTAAACCGGAGCGGGATGGGGAGTAATTGGGAATTTGCACAGCCACTTTGGCTCCTAGGTCTTGCCCTCTTGCCGCTGGCTTTTGGGATTAAGATTTGGCGTCGTAAAGCCTTATTCAACAGGTACAAGTTTTCTCAATTGGACCAACTTCCCAGCAGTCCTCTTGGGTTGCTGCGAGCGAATAGTAGCCTATTCAGTTGGCTTGCTGTCGGCGCCTTTTTCATTGCTCTTGCACGACCGCAAAGCTCGGAGGTGATTCAGCAGCCCGCCCAAAACTTGGGTGTAGACATGATCATGGCCCTGGACATCAGTGCCTCGATGCTCTCACGCGATCTTCAACCCAACCGTCTTGAAGCACTAAAAGTCGTTGCGCAAGATTTTGTCAATGCCCGCGCGATGGACCGATTAGGCCTTGTCATCTACGCCGGTGAAGCCTATAGCCCGGTCCCGCTAACCACAGACCATACGCTCCTCAACGGACAAATCCAGGCACTGCGCTACGACCTGCTCGAAGGGGGAACTGCTATTGGCATGGGGCTCAGCACTGCCGTGAATAGACTTGTAGAAAGTGAAGCAAAAAGCAAAGTCATCATTTTGTTGACGGACGGCGAGAACAATGGCGGACTTGTTGATCCCACCCAAGCTGCGGACCTGGCTGCAAGTGTTGGCATCAAAGTGTACACGATCGGACTCGGGACCAATGGCGTCGCACAAACCCCGGTTGCAAAAGATCCGCGCACAGGACGCCTGATCTATGAACAACGTCCGGTAAGCATCGACGAAGACCTACTGAAACGCATCGCCAGCACTACGGGCGGTCAATACTTTAGAGCTACCGACAACGCGAGCTTGGCAGAGATCTACGGAATCATTGATACACTTGAAAAAAGTGAGATTGAGGGCTACCAATTTTACCGTTACAGCGAGCATTTCTACCGTTGGGTTTGGTTGGGACTACTGCTCATCGGATTGGAACTATTGTTGAACTTCGTAATGGTTAAAACCGCTTTCTAATGGCATTTAAATGGCAACATCCCGAATGGCTTTGGATCGGACCCGCATTGCTAGTGGCGACCCTGATCGCATCTTGGATATTTCACCGTTGGAGAATGAAGGTTTGGCGCGAATTGGACCTCAGCGAAGACGGAAACTTAACCACCGGCAAGAAAGGCGTTCTTCGATTTTTCACTCGGCACACCCTCCTTGCCCTCGCCCTCGCTTTCATCGGTCTTAGCCTTGCCAACCTGCAAATGGGTGGACAAACACAAAAAGTTCAACGTCAGGGTGCAGATGTCGTTTTTGCCCTCGACGTAAGCCGCTCCATGTGGGCGGAAGATATCGCACCCAACCGCCTGCAAAAGGCAAAACTACTCATGTCGAAATCCATCGATGCCTTGGGTGGTGACCGAGTTGGAATCGTCGCCTACGCAGGTAGCGCCTACCCTGCACTTCCTATAACTACCGACTACGCTGCCGCAAAAATGGCCCTTCAAAGTGCCTCCCCCGACCAAGTCCCTTCCCAAGGAACCAACCTCGCCGCAGCACTGGAATACGCGCAGGAATACTTTAATCCGGCCTCCCCAGCTGGCCGATTCATCATCGTGCTGACCGATGGAGAAGATCACGAATACAATGACCTCACATTGGATTCCGAAATGCCGGTGAACGTAATGCTCGTTGGTGTAGGCACCCCCACAGGAGGCCCCATCCCCATGGGTAAAGACAGGGCAGGAACTTCCTACAAAAAAGACCAAAACGGCGAAGTGGTCATCACCCGCCGCGACGAGCAAGTTTTAGGCGAGATTGCCCAAAAACTGCAAGCATTCTTCGTTGACGGCAACAATACCGAAAGTGCCCTTGCCGAAATACAAGAGTTTATAGAGAACGGAGAAAAATCGGACATTCAAGAGGAGATTGCCATGAACTATGATTCCCAATTCATGTGGTTCCTTATTCCGGGCCTTGCCCTTTTGCTGCTCTACCTCATGCTACCCAACCGCGTTCCCCTGAAAACAATCGGCCTCCTCGCTTTCCTACTCAGCACCGCTGCAGCCCAAGGACAAAACCTTCACGAATACGGCAAGGCCATCCGCGAAGGAAACAAGGCCCTAACCGAAGGCAACATTGAAGGTGCCTTAGAGCACTATGATGCCGCCGCAGCCGCACAGCCTGATGCCTTTCTCCCAAAATACAACCAGGGAACTGCACGCCTGCAATCCGGCGATATGGAAGGTGCCTCTGGGGCACTCCTAGATGCCGTTCAGAGCACCGAAAACCCGTCCGAACAAAGCGATGCCTTGTACAATCTGGGCAACCTTTTGATGGCAAACGAAAAGTACCAAGAAGCTGCTGGGGCGTATATTGAAAGCCTTAAGCGTCAGCCTGGCCGAAAGGATGCTATCTATAACTTAAACCGCGCGCTTGAAAAACAGAAGCAGCAGGAACAACAACAGGAGCAAGACCAGGACCAAGACCAGGAAAAAGAGGAAGAGAAAGAACAATCGGACAATCAACAAGAGGATCCACAAGAGGAGAATCAGGACGACCAGAATAGTAAGAAAGACCAAGACCAGGAGGGTCAAGGCGATGAGGGCGAAAACGAGCCTAACGAGGAGCAACAACAAGATCAAGACGGTGAGCCAGGCGACCAAAACCAACCTAAAGACGGTGGTGAAAGCAAGGCGAAAATGACCCCGGAAGAGATCAAAGGCTTATTAGAAGCCATTCAGCGCGCCGAAGAAAAGACCGCTGAAAAAATGAACGCCAAGAAGGCAAAAGGAAAAAAGAAGAGTGGTGAAAAGGATTGGTAAATACCTGCTTTTTGGGGTGCTGTTTTTGTGGACAGCCGTGGCCTTTGGTCAGGACGGAACGCTCACTGCGCGTAGCTCGAGAACAACCGTTGGCCTAAACGAACAGTTTAGAATCACCTTCAGCACTACGGAGCGCGGTGGAGAAATTCAGCCTCCGGCATTTGAAAACTTCTTGATCGTTGGAGGCCCATTCTCCTCGCAGCAAACACAAATCATTAACGGCTCCGTGAATTTTCAGCGCGAGCTTACCTACCAGCTCATGCCGAAGGAACAGGGCACATTTAACATCCCTCCCGCTACCCTAAAGAGCAAGAACGGTACGCTAAAAAGTAATACGCTTGAAATAGTAGTCAAAGCCGGTGCGGTACGGGAAGACCCAATGGCTGAACGGGCGAAAGATGCCTTTAATGTTGAGATTCTAACCAGCAAGAAAAGCGTTTACGTTGGTGAGCCTTTAGTGCTATTACTTCGAGCCTATTGGTCCAAACCATTGCGCAATCTAAACATCGTACAGACCCCAAACTTTGAAGGCGTTCTACAAAATCAGTTGGACGTACAGCAACGGGAACGCAGAGAGGTCATCGACGGTAAAAATGTTACTGTCCTCGATTTTGACAAAAAACTACTCACTCCCACCCAGCCAGGAACGCTCGGAGGGCAAGAACTAAAAATGAGTGCCCAACTGCAGGTTCGCACGGGACGGGCCGATTTCTGGGGCATGCCAGAAGTTACATTTATTCCCCAAGTAGCAACGGCGAAAATTCCCGCGGTCACCATCAAACCTTTGCCCTCACCTTCACCCGCCGGGTTCAGTGGCGCCGTGGGCGAACTCAAATTAGAACGCAGCTTGAGCCGTACCGAAGTTAGTGGCAATGAGAGCATCACTTTAAAAATCCGAATTTCCGGAACTGGGAATTTCAATACGATCTCAGTCCCTGAACTTATCGCCCCACAAGGGTTCGATGTCTACGACCCTAAATTCAATGAGAAGATTGACTATACTACCTCCGGTGTGCGTGGATACAAGGAATTAGAATATTTGCTCGTACCCCAGTTCAAAGGCAACTTCATTTTACCTGAGATGCGCTGGAACTTCTTTAATACCAAGACTGAAAAATACGAGGAGATTGTGCTTGCTGAAGAAAGCCTGGTGGTACTTAGTGGTGCAGAAGCTCCCGCGAGCATGTCACCTACGGATGGGATGACCCTCCAAAAACGTGAGGTGAAGGACATTGATTCAGATATCCGCTACTTGCAAAGCGTTGAAGATTCGGGAACGAATCGTGGATTGCTTTGGAAGCTTATCGGCGTATTGGGAATAACAACCCTCTTACTCTGGGGACTCCAGGGCATTAAGATGGGGGGTAAGGCACCGTCACTTCAAGCCGCAATGGCAAAAGAGAAAAAGCAAGTGTTGTTCGCTTTTGAAAAAGGAGATGCGGACCGATTCGGCCTTATGCTGAATACCCTAGAGAACCGACTCATTGCCCGTGGAATGACGAAGGAGGGACTCCAAAAATCGGCCCTTATTGAAGCATTTGGCCCGGATCAGGGAGCACAACTTCATCAACTCATGGAGCTTTGTCAAATGGCACAATATGCCCCTGGTGCTATTAGGGATGATACGCAAGTGTTGAATGAATTTAAAGCAATTTGGGAATGGATATAAGTACACGACTAGATAGTGCCCAGGCCCTCTACGATTCAGGCGATTATGCCGAAGCAATAGAGCTACTTCACATTGGCCGATTTGACCTTAATGCTGAGGTAGCTTATAACATTGGAAACTGTTATACCCGATTGGGTGAGCTTGGTGAAGCACGCCTGTTTTTCGAACGAGCACTTTTGCTAAACCCCAAAAATGCGGACGCCCGCCATAACCTTGACTGGATTCAACTGCGTTTATCCGATGCGATCGTCGACCCAACGCAAAGCTTAGGACAATGGTTCAGCATACAACTGCGCGGCTTTATGCCAAATGAAGGATGGTTGTGGTCAGCTCTTGTAGTCCTTGCCGCCAGTTCACTCCTATTGGCGCTGCGCAAATGGAGCGCTCCCACGATGAATTGGCGATGGCCATTCACGATTACCACATTGGCACTCGTCTTCATAGGACTGAGTTGGTGGAGCACACCAAAAAGTGATCTCTGCATTGCCACGGCACCTAGCACCTACGGATACAGTGAACCTTACGGACAAGGGAAAAGGATTTTGTTGCTCAGTGAGGGGAGCGCCGCCCAACTGCGCAAGAGCAGCGAAGGGTGGTTCTTTCTTGAGTTAGGGGATGGTCGCTTAGCATGGTTCGATGCGTCACAGTGGGGCCACGTCCTTCCTCCTGAGGTTAAATTTTAGATCAACTTAGGCATCCAGCTCTTCATGGGAGCGGTAATGCCCATGGCGCGCATGTAAGAATGTGGAAACGCGCGAACGGCATGTTTGGATTCAGACCACCTTGGATGGTTCTTTTTGCCCGAAGCATAGATTGCAAAGAGCTTTCGAATATTCACTGAGAGCGTATTAAACTCTTCCTCTCTCAGGGTAGAACATCCTCTGATGCCTTTCCAAGCATTCATCTCTTTTGCCTCTTCTAAAGTGATGTTTTGATCCATGGGGCCTTTCCAAAAGGGAAATGAAAAGGGATATCCCCGGATGATGTTGTTGATTAATTTCTCTTCCATGATAGCACTAGGTTTTTGGTTGGTGCTATGAAGTTACACCAAAAACCGAATACTTCTACGTCAGGAATTAGCTCAAATTGTTAAAAATCGAGTTTTTTGAGGTAAAATTCAGTCTATTCCATGTGATTGAATCCCTGTGCTTTCAACTCGATGACTTTTTCATCGCGCGTAATCATGTTCGCTCCAGAGCCGTCCTTGACGTATCCAATGACCGTTAAATTTGGGTTGGCCTTAATTTTATCATGATCTGCAATGGGAATAGTGAAAAGCAATTCATAGTCTTCACCTCCATTCATCGCAACCGTTGTCGTACTAAGATTAAACTCTTCACACAGTGTGTAAATGGAAGGGTCAATAGGAATCTTGCTTTCGTACACATTGACCTGAACGTTCGAGCGGGTGGCCAAATGCATCAACTCTGAACTCAATCCGTCAGAAATATCAATCATCGATGTGGGCACTACCTCCAAGGCATTCAAAAGTTCAACGATGTCCTTTCTCGCCTCAGGTTTCAATTGACGTTCAAGTATGTACTCGTGACCGTGCAACTCTGGCTGCATATCTGGATTCTCCAAGTAGACTTGCTTTTCACGTTCCAAAACCTGCAGCCCCATATACGCTCCTCCCAAATCTCCAGAAACCACAATAAGGTCATTGTCGCCTGCACCTGAACGCTTCGCGGCTTTGGGCTTTTCTACTCGGCCCATGGCAGTAATTGAGATCATCAAACCAGAACGTGATGATGTCGTATCGCCACCAATAAGATCAACATTGTACTTCTCACAAGCCAAGTTGATTCCTTCATAAATTTCTTCCAAAGCCTCAACTGGGAATCTATTCGAAACGGCTATACCTACAGTAATATGTTCTGCGATGCCGTTCATGGCATAGATGTCACTCAAATTTACAATTACGCTTTTGTAGCCCAAATGTTTGAGCGGCATGTAGCTTAAATCAAAGTGTACACCTTCCACCAATAGATCCGTGCTGACCGCTTGGTAGTAATCGCCCATATCAATAAGCGCCGCATCATCGCCTATACCCAGCGATGTGTTTGCGTGTTTCACGCTTACGTTTTCTGTAAGGTGGTTGATGAGGCCAAACTCTCCTAACGAGGAGATCGGCGTGCGTTGAGGATTTTTCGATTCGAACATAGAGCAAAGTTATTGCGTTAGGCATTGCAAAGGGACGAAAAAACTCCTGTTTTCCTTAACTTTGTGCCGCGTGTTTAGAATGCGTCTAAATAATATGATCACAGTTTCAGATACAGCCAAGGCAAAATTAACTGCCTTAATGAGCGAAGAAGGAAAAACCCTCGAATCCACCTACATCAGTGTAGGCGTGGAAAGCGGGGGATGTTCTGGCCTTTCCTATACAATGAATTTTGTGTCGGAAATGCCTGAAAATGCCGAGTTGTATGAGCACAATGGCGTCAAAGTCGTTGTCGAGAAAAAAGCGCTTTTGTACCTCATTGGGACGACCCTAGAGTACAGCGGCGGTCTGAACGGCAAAGGATTTAACTTTAATAACCCTAATGCGACGCGCACCTGCGGGTGTGGCGAAAGTTTCGCAGTATAACCTATGAGCGACGAAATCTTAGACGAAATCACCGCGTCCGACTATAAATACGGTTTTACCACGGACATTGAAAGCGACACCGTTCCTCCGGGTCTTAACGAGGAGGTCATTCGCATGATCAGTGCCAAGAAGAATGAGCCGGAATGGATGTTGGAATGGCGATTGGATGCATTTCGCATCTGGTCAGAAATGGTCGAGCCCGAATGGCCCAATGTAACTTACCAAAAGCCCGATTTTCAGGCAATTTCGTATTACAGTGCCCCGAAACAAAAAAAGGAATTGGACAGCCTGGATGAGGTAGACCCCGAATTACTAAAAACATTTGAGCGTTTGGGCATTAGCTTGGACGAGCAGAAGCGCTTGAGCGGCGTAGCAATGGACGTTGTTGTTGATTCCATATCCGTAGCAACCACATTTAAAAAGACCTTAGGCGAAAAAGGCATCATCTTCTGTTCCATGAGCGATGCCATTCAGGAGCATCCAGAGTTGGTGCGCAAACACCTTGGAACCATTGTGCCAAAGCGCGATAACTTTTATGCAGCCTTGAACAGTGCCGTCTTTACTGACGGTTCGTTCTGTTACATCCCCAAGGGAGTTCGTTGCCCCATGGAACTTAGCACTTATTTCCGAATCAACGAAGCCGGTACGGGCCAATTTGAGCGTACCCTCGTAGTGGCGGATGAAGGCTCGTTTGTGAGCTACCTCGAAGGATGTACAGCACCTTCACGCGATGAAAACCAATTGCACGCTGCAGTGGTAGAACTGATCGCACTAGACGATGCTGAAATCAAATACAGTACAGTGCAGAATTGGTATCCAGGCGATGCGAATGGCCTAGGTGGGGTATACAACTTTGTTACCAAACGTGGTCTTTGCGAGCGCAATGCCAAAATAAGTTGGACTCAGGTAGAAACAGGATCTGCAGTTACCTGGAAATACCCTTCTTGTATACTCAAAGGGGATCACAGCGTTGGAGAATTCTACAGCGTAGCGGTAACAAATAAATACCAACAAGCGGATACCGGAACGAAGATGATTCACTTGGGCAAAAACACCAAGAGTACCATCATTTCTAAAGGGATCAGTGCTGGAAAAAGCCACAACAGCTATCGCGGATTGGTACGTGTTGGTGCGCGAGCAGAAAATGCGCGAAACTTCAGTCAATGTGATTCGCTCTTGATGGGCGATCAATGTGGTGCACACACCTTCCCGTATATCGAGGCGCAAAATCCAACGGCACAAATTGAACACGAGGCGACCACTTCGAAAATTGGTGAGGACCAATTGTTCTATTGCAACCAACGTGGAATTGGCACCGAAGAAGCTATTGCACTTATTGTCAACGGCTATTGTAAAGAAGTATTGAACCAGCTGCCCATGGAATTCGCCGTGGAAGCACAAAAACTATTGGAAGTTTCATTAGAAGGCTCCGTAGGATAAGATCATGCTAAAAATAAAAGACCTCCAAGCCCAAATAGAAGATAACCAAATCCTCAAGGGCATCAACCTAGAAATCAACGCAGGCGAAGTACATGCGATCATGGGGCCAAACGGCTCTGGTAAATCAACATTAAGCAGCGTGGTCGCCGGTCGCGATGAATACGAAGTCATCGGTGGCACCATCGACTTTGAAGGTGAAGACCTGCTCGATCTTGCCCCAGAGGAGCGCGCACACAAAGGTATTTTTCTAAGTTTCCAATACCCCGTAGAAATTCCTGGGGTAACGGTGAGCAACTTCATCAAAACCGCTATCAACGAGAGCCGCAAAGGCCGCGGAGAAGAGCCTATGGAAGCGCGTGAGATGCTGGCCAAGATGCGCGAAAAAAGCGCATTGCTTGAGATGGACAAGAGCTACCTAAGCCGCAGTTTAAATGAAGGCTTCTCAGGTGGAGAAAAGAAGAGAAACGAGATTTTCCAAATGGCCATGCTTGAGCCAAAATTGGCCATCCTCGATGAAACCGATTCAGGTTTGGATATCGATGCTTTACGTATTGTAGCCAACGGGGTAAATAAACTTCGTAGCAAAGACAACGCAGTTATTGTAATCACCCACTACCAACGACTCTTAGATTACATCAAACCAGATTTCGTTCACGTATTGTACAAGGGTAGAATAGTGAAAAGCGGTGGACCAGAATTGGCGCTAGAGCTTGAAGAACGCGGATACGATTGGATCAAGGCAGAAAACGCATGACAGATTTAGCACAAGATTTACTTTCTTCATTTCTCGTTGCTGAATCCGAACTAAACGGCAGCAAAAATCTTGGGGTTGTGACCTTGCGCAAGCAGGCCATGGACCGATTCGAGAAAAGCGGATTCCCAACCACGAAGGACGAGGAGTGGAAATACACCAACCTCAAACCTGTATTGAAGCAAGAGTATCGCATCCTGCTAAAAGGAGACGATGCCGTTTCATTTGCGGATATCAAGCAGTACCTTCTCAGTGATTTGGATACCTATAAGTTGGTTTTCATCAATGGGAAATACAGCTCTTGGCTAAGTGAGACTTCACACCGTGAATTTGACGTGTGCACCTTCGCGGCAGCCTTAAACAAATACCCAGATACCATTGCGGAATACCTCGGCAAGGCGGCACCTGAAGGCGCAACCTTTGTGGATTTGAATACCGCTTTTGCGGATGATGGCGCTTTTGTTCGTGTGAAGCGCAATCAGACCGTGGACAAGCCCATTGAGGTTCTATACCTCACCACCGATGAGAACGGCGCAGCATTCTCACAAAACCGCAATCTGATCGTAGTAGAAGAAAATGCGGAAGTACAGATTGTAGAACGCCATCAAAACATTGGTACACAGCCGAGTTTTACGAATTTCGTTAGTGAAGTTTTTGCAGCAGCAGATTCGCGCGTGAGCTACTATAAGGTTCAAAACGATGCCATTCATGCCTCATTGGTAGACAATACGCACATCAAGCAAGAGCGCCAGAGCAACGTGCATGTAGGAACCTATAGTTTCGGAGGAAAATTGGTCCGTAACAACTTACATTTTTACGCCAACGGTGAGCATTCAGAAAGCCACATGGATGGAGTGACCATTATAAGCGACGGTCAAACTGTAGATCATCACACGTTGGTTGATCACGCGGAACCAAACTGTTACAGCCGCGAACTGTATAAAGGGATCTACCTGGGCAACAGCCATGGTATATTCAACGGGAAAGTAATGGTGCGCCAAAAGGCTCAAAAAACCAATGCCTTCCAACAAAACGATAACATTCTTTTGAGCGATAAGGCCAAAGTGGACACAAAGCCTCAACTCGAGATTTTCGCAGATGATGTGAAATGTTCGCACGGATGTACCATTGGCCAATTGGACCAAAACGCCCTCTTCTACCTGCGCTCGCGCGGGATCCCAAAGAAGGAAGCGGAAGGTTTAATGACCTACGCCTTTGCCTCGGATGCCTTGGAATACGTTAAGATTCCTCAGTTGGAGAAGCGCTTGAACAAGGTCATCGCCAATAAGCTGGGCATTAATCTAGAATTCGCGCTCTAATGGCCTACGACGTTCAATACATCCGTTCGCAGTTTCCCATTTTGGACCAACAGATCCACGGGAGACCCTTGGTGTATCTGGACAATGCAGCCACGGCTCAAAAACCCATTGCCGTAGTTGATGCCATTCGCGATTACTACTTCAAGGACAATGCTAACGTTCACCGCGGCGTTCATACGTTAAGCCAGCGCGCTACGGATGCGATGGAAGCCGTTCGTGAACAGGTTCGTGCCCACATTGGGGCCCGCGAAGTAGCCGAAATCATCTTCACCCGCGGAATTACCGACAGCATCAACACGATCGCTTTTGGAATGGGTGCCATTGTTACCCCTGAGCATAATATCGTGATCACTGCGCTTGAGCACCACAGCAACATTGTGCCTTGGCAGATGCTGTGTGAACGCACCGGAGCTACTTTGCGATTCATTCCGATCAATGATAAAGGAGAATTGGTTCTAGATCAGTTGGAGCAGCTCATTGACGAAAAAACGGCAATGGTTGCGTTCAACCATATATCTAACGCTTTGGGTACTATCAATCCAGTGCAGACGATTCTCGAACGCGCCAAGGCGGTGGGCGCTTGGACCCTAGTTGATGGGGCGCAAAGTGGACCGCACGCACGCGTAAACGTTCAAGAC
>Ga0102951_1000823_pt1 | contig 11437 bp, 13 predicted proteins | sample SalPonA_B_H2O_MG_FD_78507 | JGI IMG/M metagenome (GOLD analysis project Ga0102951, IMG submission 78507) | Water microbial communities from South San Francisco under conditions of wetland restoration - Salt Pond MetaG R2A_B_H2O_MG | ecosystem: Environmental > Aquatic > Non-marine Saline and...
CAGTTACCATTAGTAAAATCTTCAGAAAACTTAATGTAGTTTTCTTCTGCTTTAGCTTTAGTTACGCCATCATAATATGTAGCAGTTGATGATCTTGAAAAATCTATACGAGGGTCTAGAACTCTACTGTTAGCAAAGTCCAAGTTTAATGTTGGATATATGTCAGGTAAGTTTTCATTAGACATATAGCGTCTGCTATCGTCTATTACTTCCGTACCTGCAATTTTAATAGCCATCTTCAGATATACCTATTAGCTAATAAATTATAGTGTTGCGTTAGCTTCTACATTGCCAGCAAAAGCTGCATTCCCAGATGAATCTACACGCATTATTTTAGTGCTGCCGTTGTATACGTACAAGAAACCTCCTTCTTCTTTAAATGTATAGTTAGCCCATCCTATAGACCCGTCACCAGTAATCTGAAGATTACCTGTTACAGCGGCACCTGTAGTGGTAGTCTCAAATTTAACGAAGTTATCGTAATACAGTTGCACACCAGCATCTAGCGTAAATTTAGCCAGAGTCTCTGTATTAAAGGGGCTTGTAATGCTTACTTCATCCCCTTGTAAATACAACTTAGAATCTGTTGCACCATCTGCTCTTATTACAGCAAGGTTATCATTACCGTAGGCATATAAACTATTGCCCAAAGTGATAAATTCATTTGTACCTAAAGCTAGAGCATCTGCTGTTACACTTCCTGTTACGTATACACCGTTACTAACAGTTGATAGCTTAGTGTTGTTATTGTAACGAAGCTGTACGCTTCCATCAGACGCTGTACAAGCAACATATGTACCTGTGCTTGTACCATTTCTTAATTGTAAATCCGTACCCTCAAGGAATAAGCTGCCTGTGCCACTATCTCTAATTACAGAATGAACACCGTCATGGAAAATCTGTAGATCGTTACTATCGCCAAAGGCTACTATGTTGTTGTCTCCAAACAACAAGTCTCCTGTCATACTGTCGCCAGATACATTGACGTATTCAGTACCAGATACGTATGCAGCTACCCATGCTGATCCTGTGTAGATTCGCATAGACTCAAGAACGCTATCAAAGTATAGCGAACCTGCAATAAGAGGGCTGCCGTCATTATCTACTGTAGGTGCTGTAGCTTTAGCACCCAGATAGCGGTCGTCAAAACTATCGTAAGCAGCTAGCGTTGCGTCACGAGCAGCCTCCGCCCCAGCTTTAGCAGATGCTGCAGACGTTGCAGATGCCGCTGAATCAGTAGCACTGGCTGCGGATGCTATAGCACTATTAGCCGCATTAGATTCTGAATTAGCTGCGTTTGTTGCTGATGTTGCAGCATTGCTCTCAGAAGTTGCTGCATTGCTAGCTGAAGTTGCTGAATTATTTGCTGAAGTAAGCGAAGCACTCGCCGAATTTGCACTGGCGGTAGCACTATCAGCAGCATTGGATTCACTGGTAGCAGCATTACTAGCGGATGTTGATGCGGCAGATGCACTATCAGCAGCATTGGCTTCAGATGTAGCTGCGTTAGAAGCTGATGTAGCGGCATTAGTCGCATGATTAGCTGAAACATTTGCGAAAGCTTGTGACGTATTTGCCGAATTAGCAGCATTTGTTTCTGATACTGCTGCAGCGCCTTTGGAAGCTAAAGCAGATGAAGCTGACTCTGCTGCGTTAGACTCAGAGCTAGCAGCTGCAGATGCACTAGCAGAAGCAGAAGATGCACTAGCAGAAGCAGAAGATGCACTTGAAGAAGCTTGTGATTCTGAACTTGCAGCAGCACTTGCACTAGCAGCGGCAGCTATTTTACTTGCCAATGCATTTGCTTCAGACTCATCTGCTGATTGTGCTGCAATCTCTGCTCTAATTGCTGATGTTAAAGTGGTAAGTGTTTGACCTGATGATTCAGTAGTAAAAGCACCACCTTCAGAGAGTTTATTAGCCAGTCCTAGTTCTTCACCACTAGTATAACCTAAACCTTCATCAAAGACAATAGTCTCATCATTAAAAGGAATTGCCATATAACCCCCTACAAGATTTCAGTAACTTCAAAAGTTACTATATTAGAAGCACCTTTTGCTTTACGTTGTTTTTCTTCATTATTAAGCTCTTGGATGCCTGCACGCTGTTTCTCATAGTATCTATTAGCTTTTTCTTCTTCGTGTAAGAAATCAAAGGCTTGACCTAAAGCACCCCATAACAATAATCTTTCATTGTCATCACGCAGCCAGTTATATACTTCATCACCTACAATACCTGCTGATTGGTTTGCAGCATTATCTACATACACTGCATCTAGGTCAGGGAGTCTACGGTAATAATGTAACTCATATACTTCCCCTACTTTTGCTGCTGGATGAAATTGAATTAAATTACCTTTGTAAGTAAAGCTATTCTCTGGAACTTTTGTTAATGAATCTTTGAATTGATTTCCTGCTAATTTTTTATTGAATGTATAAACTTTACCATCCGCATCTGTTTTAGAGAAGGTAATCAACTCTGTAAAGTCTGGTGGTAATTGTAAAGAAGTTTCCCCTTCTGACCCAGAAGTAATTGTAGCATATTGATATACGTACTCCAAAGGAGGGATTCTTAGATTGCGATAACAGAAGTCTGCGGAGTAGTCTAGGAAATCTGTAATGAGAGCATCTGTTAAGATATCAGCATCACGGTTAGTCCAGTTACGTACTTTGCTTACTAATGCATCAAATTTTGGAGTAGCCATTTAGTAGCTCCTAATACGAGAGTAAGTATGGATATTCAGTTTTTATAATATACCTGAATTTATTCATTAAGGCTCTATCGGCCATAGTGTTAGGATCGTGCAAATCAATACCATGATTCTGTAGAACCTCTATCGCTACAATATCAGGGATAGTAGCAAACTTACGATAACCAGTATCTTTTCGTTTACCTTGTTCTCTTTCCCTTTTAGCTTGTTCTAAGAAAGGTTTCTCATCTTGAGTAATTACCCAATTAGATTCTCCAACAGCCTTACCACTTTCATATTCGAATTTACCTTGAAGGGTACCACTGTTACTTGATTTGCTTCCGATTGTCCACTTTGCCATTTAAATCACCTATTTAGAAAGTTTACCAAACTTACCTGAAGTTCCAATATATCCTAAGACACATCCTGTTAGCGCTACTGCTGTTCCAGTACCGTAGAATTTTACTGTATCAATTGTGTAGCTACCATCTGGGTTAGTAGTTTGAACCCAAGTGCATAACTCTGAAGGGTAGATAACACCAGCTGAATCTTTAATTGCTTTCATAATTTTATTCCCATGTAATTCAAATAAAAATAGGGGAACCCGAAGGCTCCCCTGATTGCCTTATACTAGGCCGTAGATAGCACCACAACCTTTAGGGTTACGGACTTCTAGTGTAGTTTCTTCAACCATCATACCGACAGTAGAGTCACCTTTCTGGCCTACGTCTACTTCAGTCAATGGACGAAGAGTAGCTACGTTAAACCACTGTGGATCGTAGATCAGAGCAGCAAAGTCTGCTACATCTACAGCACCAGCACCGAAGTCAACACTGTTAGAAAGACCCATGATGTAGTTAGGAACTACCATCAGATCACCAAAGTCAGACATGTAAACGTCAACAGACTGGCGGAGCTTACCGTCAGTGTCGATGTTACGTCTAACGCCAGAATCAGTCACCATCAGGTCAGAGAAATCTCTGCGTAGTTTTGGTGATACCATGATACGAGAAGCTTTACCGCCTTCTTCGTAGATCTTCTGCATTACAGAATCGATATCAGAAAGAGAAAGAGCAGAACGAGCGTTCGCACCGTTAGCTGTTACAGTAGCTGAACCTGCGCCTGCAGTAGCAGGAGCTTCAAAGTCACCTACGTATGCACAAGTAGCATCATCATTGATGAATGACTGTACGCCACCCATAGTACGAGTGCCAGAACCGCTAGCTACGTTGTAAGACTGAACCAGATCGAATTCAACGTCACGACGAAGTTCAGTACCACGCTTCTTGAGCTGGTATGCGTATTCATCAGCAACACCTGCCTGATCTACTGCACGACGAGTACCAGATACAGCGATTGCTTTACCGTTGATCTGAGTGTAGTTACCCAGACGAGTACGGTGAGGACCAGTGATAGGAGAGATATCTGTACCGAAATCTGCACCTTCAGTTAGACGGCTGTTGCCTGGAGCAGCCAGTTCATCAGTCTGCCATTCGTGATAGATTGCTGTTGCTTTAGTTTTGCCAATAGATGACATGAAAGGAGTTTCTTCACGAGTAATCATCGTGATGAAGTTTGCCAAGTCTTCACGCTGAGATACGTCTGCGCTATTACGACCTGAAGTTACATCTGCTTGTGCGCGGCCAGTTGATACGCCACGGCCTGATACGGTTGCCATTTTATATAGTCTCCGAAAATATTAGAGTTGTTATGTATTAAGAGATTTGGAGGCAAGTTGTTTAAGAAAAGCCATTTGATCATCATTAGTAGCATCCTCACGGAATGCTCTAGCTTTAACCATAGCAGCTTTATCTGCACTTTTCTTGTTTTCACTCTTAGCTTTTTTAATAGGTAGTTTCTTAGAGGGAGCTGCTTTTCGTTTTGCTTCGCCTTTAGATACACCTGTTTTAAGAATACGATAATCGTTCACAAATTTAACGACTGCTGGATCAGTAATACTATTTAGTAGCTCTTCAGGAAGACCTTCTCCTAGAGCAAATTCCCTAATCTCAGTAGCAGTTTGTTCATTAAATCCTAGAACATAATCATTAATCGTTTTTGAGAAATGTTCGATCTCTTCTTGCCATTGCTTCTGTTGAATCTTTTCTTGTTCAGATTCTAATTGTTTAACAAGACCTTCACGTTTCTTTCGAGCATCCCAATACTGGCTTTGAGCTTGTTCACGTTTATCTTTTAATTCCGATAGCTCATATGTGTCACCATTGGCTCTAGCTTCTTTAATCTTTGCCTCTATGTCATGGTACTGCTTTGCAAATTGTTGCTCCTCTGTATAGAGGACAGCAGCCGATGCTTGACCAAGCTTAGTTATTTCAGCTAGTTGCTCTTCTTTCTCAGCTTCGAGTTGCTTTCTCGCTTCTCCAAGTTCACGACCCTTCGCAGAAAGACTTTGTTCAGTAGAGTAACCTTTGATAAGGTCACTAAAGGATACTGCGACTTCTTCTCCATCAATTTTAATAGAGACTTTCGCATCCAAGTCAAGATCATCTAAAGCAAAGACAGAATCATCTTGGGTAGGGGATTCTTCATCGCCATCCTCATTTTCTTCTTCTACTTCTTCAGTATCTTCAACTTCTTCTTCATCGTCATTAACGACTTCCTCAGATTCTTCTGGGTCTTCTTCATCTGAGTCAGACGGGTCAACCTCCGGAATCTCTTCATCGGGTAGCGATCCTTCGAGAAACTCTGAGTTTCGAAGAACAGCATCCAAGAGCTCTTGTTCGGTTGGACCATTATCGGCTTGTACAGGAATGTCATCCGTTACGGGTAGAGATTCATTTGCTTCTGCCATTTGTTAAATCCTCAATTATACTTTAGGTGGACGGCCTGGGCTTTTCTTAGCAGGGCTTTCCTCTGCTTTAGGCTCAGACTTTCCAATAGCTGCTTCATAACGATCTTTAAGCTGATAAAGATCTGCAATGTTAGCTGCATTTAATTTACATTTACCTGAACCACGCATAGCATCATATTCAAGTAAATTAATCATCTGATTAACGTTATCAAGTAATCTTTGATAATCAATAGGCTTAATTGCCAGTGTCATTTGTTGTCCTCCATAAACTGTATATTTTTGCCCATAGTCTCATATTCAACTAACTTCTGTCGAACATCACCTAGAGCTAACGCTGAATTATAAATAAACTCTCTTGTCTTAGTTTCATGCGGATCGGTCTTTAACCAATGCATAAAGTAAGTAACAAGTAATTCTCCGTAAGCGTCATCAAAGAATTCGTTTCTTTCTCTTGAGGAGAACTCTGATTTAACCAGAGCCTCCTTCGCAAGAATATCAGGGTGTACTTTCTTCAGACTCTTCTCGCCTGCCTTTCTGTACTTTTCCATATTAACCATTCATACCTTGTGGTTTATTTGGTTGCTGATTCTTCTTAGGTTTACTATTTACCTTTTGAATAATCTCTGCAAACGTAGGATGAGGAGGTAACTCAGTACCTTCCTTAGCTGCTTTCACTGCAAGATCTGCCCACTCTTGGTAATGCTTATCAATAGCAATAGACATCTGACGTTTGTTATCGTCTGCCGTATTCTTAGCTTGAGCATTAGTGTAGCCGACATTAGCTTCTTGTAGTTTGACATCCGCTTCTGCTTTGCGCTGTTCAAGCTGTTTAGCCATCTGTTCCATTTGACTACGCTGCTGAAGAGCTTCTTGAGCTTTCTGTTTGAATTCATCTGTAGTGTAATCTACTAGATAATCATTAGAATCTAAGCCCATAGCTTCTAGAGTCTGTGTAGCCAAAGCTGCTGGAGCTTCTGGACGAACAACCATGCCAGCACCCGCTGCATTAAGCGCAGGTAAGATTTCTCCACCTACTGACTTAAGTTTCTGAATCTTGTTGAGGTTAGAGTTTTCACCTATATCAACAAAGATTTCACACTCAAGACGGAAAGGTAGTTCCGAAGGAACAATATCTGCAAAAACATTATTTATATTACAAGATACTTTCTCATTCATGCACTTACGCATTGTATGATAAATACCTGAACATAAACGTTTGAAACCAGTTTCAGCAAATCTACGAGCAACATGTTGAATACGTTTCTGTGAAGCCGACTGAACAGCCGCTAACTTCTGCTCTGAGTTACCAGAGACATACAGAGTATCATTCAAGCCCTGAGCAACTTTAGACATACCAGTAGCTTGTTCCTTAATCATCTGGAGATGTTCCAGAAGAGGGACAGTACTTGTAGACATAGTTTCAGGCATAAGTGCTTGAACTGCTGCTGCAGGGTTACCATTCGTAGGAATGATCTGCTTAGGTTTCATGTTCTGCAATGCAGAGAAATCTACTACGTTTGGATCTGCGAGTTTAGGAGAGTAATTCGTTAAGTACGTATTCTCTACAAAACCACGTAGAATTGCAGTAGAGGCAAGGGTGGACGAACGCGTGAAGTCAGCGATGGAGAGTCCATAGAACTCGAACGGAATATTGATGGGAGAAAGGGAAGCGAGTGGAATCATATCAACGTCTTGTTCCAATAAGATATGACTGCCCGTAATAATAAAACGCTTCAGTTCTGCAATACCATCTCCGTCTCGGTCGGCTCGCATCCAACACTCGGTTACCGTAACTTCACGGTTCGCCTCAAGCGGGGTCTCAGTGCTATTAAATCCCTGATAGTACTGTTGACCAGTAACTAGTTTCCTAGCTGCTACATCTTCATTAAATTTACCTAAGAATCCGTAGCTTGTATCTAAATCATCCCATTCATCTTCTGAAATAGTATCAGCAATTTCAGGCCACATCTTACGGACTTCAGAGCGAGTATAGGTGTTTTGAATACCAATAAACTCTGCGTCCTCTAGAGATGTAGCATCACGGCTAATTCTAAAGTTTTCAGGTGGAATGAGTTCAATCTTTACTTTTGATTTATTAATCTTTCTACGTAGGCGAACATCTGTGTAAGCAAATTCAGTAGCCCCCTCAAAATTGATTTCATTCTCAATATTGAGTTCACCTACAATTTCAATATCATCTTCCGCTAAAAGAGTATCGAGTTTAGTTTGAGTAATACGATCATATTCTTCAAAGATATACTCATAATCTTCTACATAATCCCAACGGATTATACCATTCTTCCATAGAAGAGCTGATTTTATCCATGCTTCTAGGGTTTCCCAACCATTATTCTGTTTAAACAAACAGTAATTAACTAGCAGTGAAGCTTTCTTAGCGTCATCAAATGCCCCAGGACTATCATTATAAGGGACAAATCTAGCTAGTTTTTGGTTATTTAGGAATAAATCAGACAGAATAGCTGCATAAGCTTCTACTGTTTCTGTAGTTGATGTATCTACAATTGAAGACACACCTTGAGGTGTTAAATGTCCAGATGCTAAACCAGCATACTCATAAGTACTCTTCTGACGCTCTAAAGCTAGCTCTGAAGAGTTTAGCCAATCTCCACTTGAACTTGTAATACCTGAATCAACTAGATTAATAATCTGTTCATCAGTTACTTTTTCTTTATAACCCATCTTAGCCATTACTTATACCCACCTTGTGTAGGAATTGTTTGTGCTTTTTCAAGGTCATCTGAAGTGTAAGTCCCAGGCTTTGGTTTACTTACTGGTTTCTTTTCCTTCCCCTTATTACTCTCAGGAGGAGTTTGAATAAATCTAGACATAACTATCTACCTATCTATCTGTCTGATATCTTAATTAGTTGTCGGGTTCTCTACCCCTGCCCGACTCAGGTGAGGACATGGTAGAAATCTTACTCCGAATCTTTCTTGGAGTCTTGTTCTAGCTTCTCTAGTTCTCTCTGGAATTCTTCATCAGAGAGATCTTTGAGGTCTATGTTAGTTTGAGTAACTTGCTGTGAAGCCAATTTAGGTGTTTCATACTGTGCTATCTTCTCAGCATATTGACCAGCTAGTTCAAAGTCTTCATCGTGAAAAGCTTTCTTCATTAAGAACTTAAGAACATCAACACCTTTAATATCATCTCCTCCGAGAGATAATCCGGCTTTATCAAAGTCTTTCCAGAACTCTCTTAGCTCTTGTACTCGTTCTTTGTTTCTCTTTCGAGCTGCTACAGCTCTCTTTTGATATTCTCTTGCTTTATCACTGTTAGTGATCATCTGAAGGTTCTGACCTCCAGGATGATCTTTAAGGCGTTCTTTAGCTGCCTCTATTTTCTTATGGTTTACAGCCATTGTGTGTTATCCTGATAATTAAATGCAGATGTTTTTTCTTTCCAAGATACTTTATCCGCTGTAAGTTTATTTCCATGTGTACGTAATACTTCCATAGCAATTGCTACAGCCATTACAGTATCATCATGTGAACCTTGAAGAGCTTCTGTCTTACCATTATCATTAGCAATGTAATCTTTCAACTCTTGGATAATAATATCTGAAGGTAAATCTATATCTAAATCTTCTATTAAACGTTTTAAATAACCTATAATCCTAGGCTTAGATGCAGATGTAGTTCTAAACCCTAACCTAGTAGTATCTTGAGTTCTCATAGAAGCTACTTTAGTTTCGTAGTATAGATTCACATAAGACATTTGCATTAATCTATCTAGCGTTGTATTTCCAATTGAATTAGATTCCACGCATAAAAGAGCATTGTTATAATACCTTCCTAAGTAAAATAAAATATCACCAAAGGTTCCTGGATCCATGATATTAGTTCTGTACATAGCACAGAGTTGACGCTCAGAGTTAAAGACAACAGCTACAGAGTAGTCCTGATTAGTACCTAGACTAACATCTGCTGCTATAGCATACTTAGCATCAAACGTAGGGGGTATCCATATTTGTAAATCCCCTTCCCTATGCTCATCCCATGAACCAAATTCATCATTGAACATCATTCTCTTTCTAGGAGATCTACCAACCATATCGTTAGTAATCTTAGAATCAAAGACATTAGAACCTGAAACAATAAATGCTTCTTCAGGTTTTGCAGGGTATTCCTGTTGGAATTTCCTAGCCCCTGATTCTTCTATCTTGAGCCTTCTCCAGAAGATTTGTTCATCATCTAGATTATATTCTTCCTTAAGCTCTTCTTCTTCCATAGTTAACTCAAACCCTTTAGGGACAGGAGTTCTATATTCTGAAGTTAAAAACCAAGGAACAAATATAGGAACATAACCATTCTTACCTTCTACCGCCCCTTTCCATAAACGATAGAATTCCCCTGAAGCACCATTAGCAGTGGATTCAAGGATAACTTCTGTTCCTGGAGCCTGAGATATACCTTGGAATAAACCCGCTAGTATTTTCTCATCATGCTGCCAGAAAGCAACTTCCGATAAGTGAGCTATCGTAGGTGTAGTTCCTCGACCTGCTTCAGGTGAACCTGCAGTGTATAACCTATAGCCAGCATTATTATGTTCAAATTGAATCTCTTTAGCATTTGAACGTGCATACTTAGGTCTTACATCCTCATCCATATTCTCTATCAAATTCTTAGACATTGAGAATAGGTTATCTGAGGTAGGGCTATCATGTGCCATTACTACAGATCGTGTATAAGGGGTATAATAAGTTTTCCAGAATACTCTAGCTGCACAATAAGTTGATATCCCCTGTTGCCTAGCTTTAAGTATTATAGCTCTCACCTTCCCAGTCTCTTTTAATTGTTTCTCTAGAGCATCATTAATAACTTTCTGAGGTGAGTTAAGTTCAAAGGGTACAAACCCTTTAGAAGAATCTTTAGTAATAATTTTGATATGATCTTTAGCGAAGTCTTCGAAGTTAGCTTTGTAATGCTTGTGCTTTTCTCTTCGCTTCTTCTCTTTAATTAATTCTAATTTTTTTCTATTATCCATAGTCGCTAACGCTCCTTGGTCGCCTAGCGGCTCCGTCGTCCTCTTACTTTGAATAACCCCTTGATATTAAAAGAATTATTCCTTTACTATGCTACTAATAAGTTATTGATTTTTAAGAGTTTTTGGGAGAGAGATTTTGATGCCCCCTTGGGGAAATTTGGGGGTTTCTTTGGGGGTTTCTTTTGGGATGACTGGGGTTAGGTGTTCTTTAAAAATTTTTAGGGGTTCTCTCTGTGTGTGTTTATTTGATTCCTCCGTTCCCTCATACCCCCGTTCTCTTTCCGTACCCCCCTGTTCTTCTGGGGTCTTGTCGTGGTCTGTGTGTTGTGCGTCTTGGTGGTCAGGGCGCACACTGGACAGTCCGTCCGTAAACAAAAGGAGAAACATCATGGCTAAAATCAAAAGCCTCTTCCGTGCTTCAGCAACTTCGTTCACTGCTAACGACAGTGCTTGGTCTACACCGTCTAAGGCGATGTTGATCACACACTGGGGTGAGTGGGACAACGGAACTATTTGGTTACGCTGCACTGACGGTAACATCCGTAAGTGTAAGACAGATCGAATAGGTAATGCTGCTGAAGTAGCACAGCTAATTGCTGCTTTGGAATTTGCTTATGAGAATAAGCTGCCTGTTATCCTCAGAGCAATGGGGAGTTACAACAGCACCAATAAGTGGTTTGCTGAAGTAACCTTTGTTGCTTACAATGAGGTAGCATCAGCTTGTCCTCTGAAAGCAACGGCTACGACTTTCGCTTGATGCCTTCGGGTATCCTTCAAAGGCTCTCTTAGGAGAGTCTTTCTGGGACAATCCGGTCCAAAGGAAAGGAGAAATAGTATGTCTAAGAAGACTACTCTGTGGTACCGAGCTCACAATGATCTTGTCACTCTACGTCATTACGATGAAAGAGGTCGATGGGAATTCATTGTGTTAAGTC